>ENA-UPXM01000512-UPXM01000512.1-activated-sludge-metagenome-genome-assembly--contig:-NODE-512-length-55774-cov-16.938549_pt1 | contig 55774 bp, 51 predicted proteins | sample MGYA00238178_ERZ772708 | MGnify/ENA primary metagenome ERZ772708 (study PRJEB29002, sample SAMN05720212) | activated sludge metagenome | isolation source: anaerobic digester from wastewater...
CAAGATAGTCCGCTTCATCACATGCTTTCGGATTGACGGCGATGATGGAATGAAGTGACGGACCCTTTTTCTCATAAGCTTCGATACGTTTCAAGTATTCGCCGACAAGTTCGCGGCTCGTCACCTCACCCGCCGCCATCGCGACATGAACGAGCGCGACCGTCGTTTCCATGATGTCAAAATGAGCCATGAAATCGTTCTCCTTCACACTAAACCGCTACCTTTTATTCCCGTCTGACACTAAGACGCGTTCGGAATCGTTCTCTAACCGCCGAAGAAATTAAGCAACAGCCCTGCGACGACAGCAGATCCGATAACGCCTGCGACGTTCGGTCCCATCGCGTGCATCAATAAGAAGTTCGCAGGATTGTACTTCTGCCCTTCTTTCTGGACAACGCGAGCAGCCATCGGCACAGCGGAAACGCCGGCAGCTCCGATCAATGGATTGATCTTGCCCTTCGTCAGGAAACACATTAGTTTTCCGAGCAAAACGCCCCCTGCCGTTCCGAACGAGAACGCGAGGAGGCCAAGCCCGAGAATCATCAATGTCTGAGGACGCAAGAAGTTTTCAGCCGTAGCAGTCGCACCAACCGTCGTGCCAAGGAAAATCGAGACCAGATACATAAGAGAATCTTTGATCGCGCTAACGAGAAGAGGTACTTTACCGGACTCCTTCAGCAAGTTGCCGAACATGAGCATACCGATCAGCGAAGCGGCTGATGGTAGGAGAAGGATCGTAAACAGCGTGACGGCAATCGGGAAGATAATCTTTTCATCCTGGCTGACTTCGCGGAGCTGCTCCATCTTGATCACGCGCTCCTTTTTCGTTGTGAGCACCCTCATGATCGGGGGCTGAATAATCGGAACGAGCGCCATATACGAGTAGGCGGCAATCGCGATCGCGCCCAGCAGTTCAGGCGACAGACGACCCGCAAGATAGAGTGCCGTTGGCCCGTCCGCTCCTCCGATAATACCGATCGACGCCGCTTCCGCCCCTGAAAAGCCGAGAGCGATCGCGCCTATAAATGTCGTGAAAATACCGAATTGCGCGGCAGCACCGAGGAGAAGGCTACGCGGATTCGCGATCAACGGACCAAAATCGGTACCGGCTCCTATACATAAAAAGATAAGAGGTGGATAAATACCGAGCTTCGTCCCTTGAAAAAGGTAATACAGAAGACCGCCCGGCTGATCCCCCAGCGGTCCGTCCATCAATCCCGCGAGGGGCAAGTTGGCAAGCAGCATCCCGAAAGCGATCGGAATTAAGAGATACGGTTCGTAGCCCTTTTTCACAGCGAGATAAATAAAGGTGAGCGCAATCACAACCATGATCAGCTTACCCGGGACCATCACCCCAAAGAGCTCCGTATCGAAACGGAACAGTTCCGTGATACCGGTGCTCCTATAGAAATCTGCGATAATATCGAGCATAAAACACTCCTATTTGAACGTAACAAGAAGATCGCCCGAGGACACTACGACACCTCGTTCGACGTGAACTTGTGCGATTTCGCCGTCGTGCGGAGCGACAATTTCATTCTCCATCTTCATCGCTTCAATCACGACAAGATTGTCGCCGGCTTTCACTTGATCACCGGGCGCGACATCGACACTGAGTATGGTTCCCTGTAAGGGCGCCTTGACGATATCACCGCCGGCGGATGTGGCAGGAGGAGCCGCTGCTTTCGGAGCGGAAACAACGGGAGCGGGCGCCGCAGGCGCAGCCTTCACGGAACGCGGAACAGGCGCTGAACTCTCCGCCTTGACTTCCTCTACTTCGACAAAATATTCTTCTCCGTCAATGACGACGCGAAATGTCTTAACTATGGACATACGATTAAACCTTTCTCTATAACGAGCGCCTGAGCGACTCTCTTATTCCGGCAGCTTCCCATCCGGTAAGCCCCGATGATTCACGATGGATACGGCGGACGACAAGTGTGGCACCATCACCCGCATATGCCTGAACTGCCGCAGTGATCGCGGCAATTTTAAGCGGACTCAGTCTTGCCCCCCGATCATCGGATGAGGGGGGAACAGAACCTTTCGGTTCATCGGAACCGGAATCCTTTTTGTTTTTTCCCTTTTTTCTATTCAAGAAGAACGCCGTGATATCCACCAAGTAGGAGATGGCGAGTAACACGATGAATGTAAAAATCATGTAAATGATCGACAGCACAACACTACCTGGAACTGTCATATTATCGGGTACCATACACTCACCTCCTCTATAGCGGGATATTGCCGTGTTTCTTGGCAATTGTCGTTATGCGCTTACCGCGCAACGAGTCGAATGATGAGATCAGTCGCTGACGCGTCTCCTCAGGCAAGATCACATCGTCGAGGTAGCCGCGTTCAGCAGCTACAAACGGGTTCATCATCGCCTCGGAGTATTCGGCAATCTTCTCATTGCGTTTTTCTTCCGGATCATCGGCGTTGCGAATCTCGCGCGAGAATATAATATTCGCCGCCCCTTCCGCGCCCATGACGGCAATCTCAGCGGTTGGCCAACCGAGCACGATATCGCCTCCAAGATGCTTTGAACACATGCCGATATAGGCACCACCATAAGCTTTACGGGTGATCACTGTCACTTTCGGCACGCTCGCTTCACTGTACGCGTACAACATTTTCGCGCCGTGACGAATGATCCCGCCGTACTCCTGTTGCGTACCGGGGAGAAATCCCGGGACATCGACGAGCGTTAAAAGGGGCACGTTGAATGCGTCACACATACGAATGAATCTCGATGCTTTATCGGATGCGTTGATGTCGAGACAACCCGCCATCACACGCGGTTGATTGGCGATGACGCCGACGCTTTCACCGTTCAAACGTATAAATCCAGTAATGATGTTTTGCGCATAATAAGGTTGAACCTCGAACAGTGCACCGTCGTCCGCCAGTGCGTAAATCAATTCTTTCATGTCATAAGGCGTACGGGGATCCTGCGGGATGAGCGTGTTCAGCTCCCCGATCATTTCATTGGGATCGCGGAAACATTCAGTGCGTGCCGGTCTTTCGAGATTGTTTTGAGGCAAGAAGCTCAACAATTGTTTAATTTGGGCGAGACACTCCTCTTCGTTGGAAGCGCGAAAATGAGCGACGCCGCTCACGCTATTATGCGTCATCGCACCACCGAGCGTCTGGGATGAGACTTCTTCTCCGGTAACGGCCAAAATGACCTGCGGTCCCGTGATAAACATCTCACTCGTTTCGTCGACCATAAACACAAAATCAGTGAGCGCCGGCGAATAGACGGCTCCACCGGCACAGGGTCCCATAATGACGGAAATCTGGGGAATGACACCTGACGCCTTCGTGTTGTTGAAGAAGATGCGACCGTATCCCGCCAAGGAATCGACGCCTTCCTGAATACGCGCACCGCCGGAATCGTTGATGGCGATCATCGGAGCACCGACCTTGAGCGCCGCTTCCTGCGTACGCACGATCTTATCGGCGTGCATTTCGCCTAATGAGCCTCCGATCACGGTGAAATCCTGCGCCGAGACAAAGACGAGCCTCCCGTCGATTGTACCGTAACCTGTTACGACGCCGTCACCCGGGGCGTTTTTCGTATCCATACCGAAGTTTGTCGCCCTGTGTTTGACGAAAAGCCCCGTCTCGACGAAACTTTTTTCATCGAGAAGCTTTTCAATGCGTTCACGTGCCGTCATCTTTCCGCGTGCGTGCTGGCGTTTGATCGCCGCTTCACCGCCACCCGAAGAAAGAGTTTTCTTCATGTCAAGCAATGCCTGTTGTTTTTCATCAAGCAAGTCCGTATCCTCCTTTATCTTTCAAATCATTAATTGTCATTTTTTAAAACTGTCTGGGATCTCGTAAAGACCTCCGGACCATTCAACAAGCTCATCAAGCGATTTCGCCGCGAGAAGGTCTTTCGTCGCAAGCGCGGGGTCGATATCCAGATCATCGGGAAGCGCCACTTTGCCGGCTTTTCTCAGCCTTTCAACCACGGCAGGACTCGCCATGTCGCCAATCGGCGTTCCTTGCGCAACGGCGCCCATCAGTGTCGTCCTCTCATCTTCGCTTTCAGCGAGATAGAGGTACGCAATCCCCTGCTCCGTCACGACGTGCGTCACATCTTCACCGTAAACCATGACCGGCACGCTGTCCAAACCGGCATTCCGTCCAATTTCGACAGCGTCGAGCTCCGGGACGAAATTGTTCCCGAACCGTCCGCTGCTCGACAACATCTGGACGATGAGCTTTTTCCCGCCTATGAGGGAACGACCGGGGTTCGCCATCATTTCTTTCCACGCCGGCGATGAATGACGACGTCCTCGCGTGTTATGACCCATATTCGGCGCTCCGCCGAATCCGGAGAGCCTGCCGCTCGTCACCGTCGACGAGTTGCCAAGATAATCCATCTGCAACGTCGCGCCAAGGAACAAATCGATGCCGTAAAGTCCCGCCAACTGTGCGTAAGCGCGGTTGGAGCGGAGCGTCCCGTCATTCCCCGTAAAGAAGATATCGGAGCGAGCCTCCGTGTACTTTTCCATACCTTTTTCGCCGCCGAATGCATAGATGCTCTCCACCCAGCCTTTTTCAATCGCGGGAATCATCATCGGATGCGGATTGAGTACCCAGTGACGGCAAATTTTCCCTTTCAAGCCGAGGCTTTCACCGTACGTCGGCAAAATGAGCTCGATCGCCGCCCCGTTATATCCGATGCCGTGATTGAGCGACATCACGCCATGTTTGGCATAGATCCCCTTGATCGTCATCATCGCCATCAAAATATGCGAGTCGCGAATCTTCGCAGGATCTCTCGTAAAAAGCGCCTCCATCTGGTACGGCTCGTCCGAGCGGACGACTATATCGACCCAGTCACCCGGAATATCGACACGCGGCAGTGCGCCCTTTTCGACGATATCATTGACCTGCACAATGACAATGCCGTCCTTAAATGCGGTCGCCTCGACGAGGATAGGCGTATCTTCCGTACTGTATCCGGTGAAAAGGTTGCCGTCTTCATCTGCCATCTCCGCGGCGACGAGACAAACATTGGGAATGAGATCGACGAGCAACCTCGCATACAATTCAAGATATGTGTGAATCGATCCGATCTTCAACTGATTGTCTTCCAACATCTTTGCCAACCGTACACTCTGCATGCCGGCAAATGCGAAATTAAGTTCACGCGCGATACCCTTCTCAAAAAGGTCCAGGTGCTCTTCTCTGGAAACGGCAGGGATCAACATGGTAAGACCGTGCACGATCGCCGGGTCTACCGAAGCAAGCGCCCGTGAAAGAAACGTCGCCTGCTTCTGGTTGTCACCTTCGAGGACCACGCGATCGTTCGGATAGACAACTGATTCCAACACAGGAACAATATTCTCAGCTTGAATGATCTTCCCGCGCATCATGTGCGAAGCGCGCTGCAACCGTTCCTGCTTTTTCATCTTTTGCACATTCCATTCCATTGTCGGGACTCCTTCATTAAATCATTTGCGGGGCAGTGAAATAGATCGACACATCCTTTAATCAGATCGATTAACGACAGGTTTCCATGAACATTAGCGAGTAATTCAGCGACATAGCCACTGCCCTTTCTGACACACAAACCTGCAAGGCTAAACTCACCTTAAAGCTATCACTTGAGCTGTTGAACGTCAAACAATTATCGTACGAATCTTTACAGTTTATTCGTCTCTCAGCGGAGACATTTTGTAAGTAAATTGACAAAACCTGAATACACATCATCTAAAAAGGTTATGCTGATCGCTACAGGTCAGTTCCATGCCAGTTTGCCATCAATAGATAGGAGACCCTTATGAGTTTTATGCTTGAGTTTTCCTCCACGACATTGCCTTCTCGATAAATAGGAGCTTTCTTCTCGGATATTCCGATCCTGCGACAAAAGCCGAACAGGCGTGCTGTGCTCCCTCGACAACCCAATATTCTTTCAGCTCGGAAGAGCACGCTTCGATCAATTTCTCCGACATCCATGTCGGTACGAACTTATCGTCACTACCGTGAATGATGAAGATCGGGACAGTCGCCCTCGCCACAGCGGAAAGTGCGGTCGGATCGTGCAACTTATAACCCATTACGAAATAGAAAATTATTTTCGCAAAAAAGATGGCAGGGCCGCGCAGAATAAGATTCATACCGCGCGTAAGCCATTTGCCCTGCTCGACAAGCGATGTAAACCCGCAATCTGCGATAACGGCGACCACGTTCTCAGGGAATCGATCATCGCCAGTCGCCGTTAAAACCGTAGCGGCGCCCATCGACAGTCCGTCGAACACGTACCATGCAGGAGCGTTTTCGCCCAATCGCTTATCAATCTCGTCTATCCAAACGAATAGATCGTCGTAATGTTTGCATCCGACATCAATTCTCTTCCCCTCACTCGGTTTATGTGCTCGAAGTGAAGGGAGAAAAACAGAGATGCCCGCCTCAAGATATGGTCGCGCATCGAGTATTCTCGTCCCGCCTACATCGCGCCAACCATGGACAATAATGGCGCATCCGTTCTGGAACGCATGATCTCCCATTGATTCCGCAAATGCGGGAATATAGATACCTCTGAGTTTAAGACCGTCTCGTTCAATTTCAAGTCCGATCTCATCGCCTGTCAAGAGTTCCTCTTTGACCTTCTGAGCAGTTTTGAAGTAGGCGACAGCTTCCTCAGAAACGTAAGATCTGCTACCTGTATCCTCCTGCCCTTCAGGAGGTTTCGTCGCATAACGAAACAAGACACGTCCGAGAGACAACTCGAACCATAAATAAACGAGTAGAATGGCGCCGACGGCGATCAATACGATCACCCACGGTTGCGCACTCGCACAGACAAATGGCAACGTTACCGGTTTAAGAAACATCGCCGAAAACTGAGAAATAACAGTCATCATCTATACCTCATCTCCATCTGCCTAGAAATCTGATCATAGAGGGAACTTGTCTATGAGCACACCATCAAATCACTTCATCGCTTATTAATTATAAGTAATCGTGCGGAGAGGTGCATCGCTGAACGTTCCTTTATAAACAATCCGTTCTACATGTTCGATCTATACATGCCATGACATACGACAGCTAATGGCGGACGATTGGATTCGTATACCACTTGCCTTTCTTATAGAGAATGATACCCACAAGAATAATGAGAATATTTGAAGCAAGCATGGAAATCCACAAGCCGGTCGCTCCGAAATTGGTAAATGTTTTAAACAGGAAAATGAGCGGCAGACGAAAACCCCATAATCGCAAAATGGAAATAAAGGCGGCATACCGATGATACCCCGCCCCGCTGAAAATCCCGGAAAACGCGTTGAAATAACCCATCGCAGGAGTCATAAGCGCACTATAAATGACGTATTCCAGCGATTGCTCCCAAACGAGGTCGGCATGTACGCCCGTTTCGCGAATAAAAAGCGACAATATAGGATGGCGCAAAAACCACATCGCGGCACCGCCGATAAGAGTGAAATATGTGATGTACCGGAAAGCGGCACGCGCGAAATCTCGAGCCCTCTCACGATTATCCGCGCCCATGTTCTGTCCGACAAGCGGCGTCAACGCGCCACCAATTCCGGACGCCGGCATCATGATAAAGCTGTTGACGCGGTTGACAGCCGCGTATGCGGTAATCGTCGCATCCCCGTAGGCAACAATAAGAGAATGCATGAGCGTAAACCCAAGCGCCGCACTTGATTGCCCCAATGCCGTGGGAAACCCGGTACGAGCGAGCCTTACAAATTGCATTGACGTCAGTTTGGTGTTTTTCAAACGCAGTCTCACTTCGTTGACATTTGATCGAATTGCCACCGCCCCTAGGATCATGCGCACCACCTGTGAAATAACAGTCGCCCACGCGGCGCCCGCAATCCCCAACCCTAGTCCGGGAAGATTAATAAGGGGAATTCGGGTAAATATGAACAATGGGTCGAGAACAATATTCAACACCGCAGAAATCGCACTGATTCTTGTTGTCACGCGCGTCTTACCTTGAGCTCCCAATATCGCGTAGAAGGACAGATAAACCATCTCAAACACAAAACCGGTCATCAAAATAGAAAAGTATTTTGTCGCCGATTCTCGCAAAGCTCCCGTTGCGCCCATCCATCTGACAATCGAAGGCGATAAAAAATAACCGACAATGGAAAAGAATGCGCCTATGAAAAGACAAAAATAAAAGACATGCGTCGCATACGACTCTGCTCGTTCACGCTCACCCGCGCCGATCAGTTGCGAAATAATTGCCGTGCCTGCAATCGAAATGCCGATACCCAGTGAAATAAAAAGGTAATGTGGAGGCCAAATAAAGCTCGTTGCAGAAAACTCGATAAGCGAGAGCTGAGCGACCCAAAGCCCATCTGTCAGATTGTATACGGCATTGATAAAGTTCGTAACCATCAGCGGAACGGAAACAGAAAAAAGGACCGGGACAATCGGTCCTTCCAAAATAGTTCCATTACCGGTTTTCTGAGCATTCAGTTGAATCTGTTTTTTGTCTTCGCCCATAAGTATCTGTCTCTTGTCATTGTCGAAGTTCAGAGATTATCTTCTCTAAATACGTCGACTCATGAATTAATCCGTTCATTACATACAGATCACGCGCTTCGCAAAAAAGTTCGAGCGCCTTCGATACTTCGCCATCCGTCAAACAACAGCGCCCCTTCAATGTCAACAACGCCGCGTATGCCCTATCTGATGTACCTCTGTCGGCGTAATCATGCGCTAGCCTCAAATAGATGTCACATTCCGCCCGATCACCCAATTCAAGAAAGATCGTCCCCTGCGCGATGTAATTCTCGGCCAGTCTGGCGAAATAACGGGGCATGGATGACGACAGATAGAGCAATTCTTCACGGTAGTAAGCGATGGCACTCTGTTTATCGTCAAGAGTATGCGCTATTCTTGCCCGCTCATGCAAAAAAAAGGGGCGCAGATTCCGGTAGACTTTGCGTTCGCTTACGTCAAGCATTCGCTCAACCAAATGAAGTGCGTCATCAAGGTTGCCTAAACCAATCAAAGCACGTACCTCGGCCAAACGTGCAAGAGCTTTGAGAGAGGTTTTCGACGGAACTTCTTGAATTAGTTCCGACAAAAGCTCCAACGCCTTCGCAAAATGCCCGGCATCGAGAAGGCGATTTGCTTCATCAAGTTTTACTGAGTGAGAATCCATATTAGTATTTTATCACCGTTGTAGTTTTTGCGCGCGACTAATTTGTTACATCCATGATCTCATTGTTCACAATTTGTTTGCCATCTTCCTGCACTTCTACTGTACAATATGAATAGTGACAAAGGAGGGGGGCTATATTTTTTCTTCGAACAACCACTTGAAGAAAATTGTTTTTGTTGTGCTCCCCTATCTTTCAACGTAAGACTATCTCGTTGTGGCGTCACTTCAAACGCACGCCGAGAACTTCTCCGGCGCGCAATAATTGAAAGGATCGGTAATGATTGGACGTAATATCGGGAGATTTTTACTACAAGGTGAAGACTCGTTGATGATTGATGCCGCTCAGTGTGCCACCGTTAGAACTGAAAACACACTCCTTCATGCATTATTGTTGCTCTCAAGTGTCGGCTTTACGTCGGTTCCCGTTTTAGATGAATCGTCCCGCGTCGCGGGCATTATCACCATGCCGTCTATCATCAACGGTTTGCTCGATAACGAAGACTATAATTGGGATCTTCTGCCCGTTCGAAAAGTGAAGGAGGTCATGACGAATAATGTACCTCGCGTTTTCAGGGACTCCCCTTTCGAGGATGTTCTCCACGTTTTAGTCAACTCCAACTACCTGTGCGTCACGGAACGAGATAACACTTTCCTCGGTATCATCGCAAGAAAACAGTTGTTGAAGCGTGTGAACAGGTTGGCGCACGAGTTTGAACTTTTTTATGAGGTCAAAGAACGAACGAAAGACAAAGTTAAAGAAGCACCATCACATGATTTTGCGGAAGATGATATTCAATTCAAACTATAAAAAACGATCAGTTTCGGAAGTCTTATTGAACATAATAGGTATAGCTACATAAAAATCGAGCGCTAACAAATAGTATGAACAAAGAAAGGGAGGTTGCTCACATGAAACGACCTCCCTTTTCCATTTGAATCGGTTATCAATCGAATCGTTACTCGATCTCAACTTCCGCACCGGCTTCCTTAAGCTTGTTGGCGGCATCTTCCGCTTCCTCGCGGCTAACCTTTTCTTTGATCGGCTTTGGTGCTTCGTCGACGAGAGCTTTAGCTTCTTTCAAGCCGAGTCCCGTAATCTCACGCACCGCTTTAATGACAGCGATTTTCGCCTGTCCTGCATTCTTGAGAACGACGTCGAATTCCGTCTTCTCTTCTTCTTCCGCTGCGCCTGCGGGACCGCCGGCTACAGGTGCCGCAACCGCCATCGCGGCAGCGGAAACACCAAATTCGTCTTCCATCATTTTCACGAGTTCATTCAGTTCAAGAATCGTCAGACCTTTTATGTCTTCAAGGATTCCGGCGAGTTTTTCGTTACCCATATTCAGTCTACCTCCTGATGTAGATCGAGGTCGCCTCATGCGAACCTCAGTTTGTTATTTTTTAGTATTACTCTTCTTCATATTCTATGAGAACAGAGTGAGGGTGCAGCTTTCATACGACTGCAGCTGCTTCATCGGTCCTAGAGCTACGAAGACACTTCTTCTGCGTCTTTCTCCACTTCTTCATTTGCTTCGGCGGACGCTTCTTCCGTGGCTTTCTCGGCGTCGGCTTTTGCGTCTTTCTCAGCGGCATCTGCCTCTTTCGGCTCATCCTCAGTAACGGTTTTACCGTCCGTCGTCAATAAATCGGCAACTCTCTCGACACCGGTTTCGGCGCCTTTTTCCGCGATTTGACCGGCAACTTGAGCTAACGCCGTCAACGGATAGAGCATCATGAAAAGCAACTGACCGTACAAGTTTTCGCGCGACTCCACTCGTGACAGCGCCATAATGTAATCGATATCATGGACTTCTCCGCCGATCACGCCGCCCTTGATCTTAAGTCTTCTGAACTTCTCGGTAAACTCACGCACCATGCGCGGAGCGAGAACGACGTCTTCCGAGCTGTAAGCAATGGCAGTCGGTCCCTTAAGCGTCTCTTCCAGCCCTCTGATGCCAAGCTGTTCAAATGCTCGTTCCGAGATCGTGTTTTTGACGACACGATATGTGAGGCCTTTGTTCCTGAAAGCTGCACGCATTTCAGTATCTTGCTTAACGGTTAGACCCTTAAAGTCCGCAAACACGATTGATTCCGCGTTTTTCAACTCGTCGACGAGCGATGTGACTTGTTTTCTCTTTCTCTCCAGTACTTTTTCACTGGGCATGCGACACTTACCTCCTTCTAAATATTTAACACCCCTCCGCGAATGGCAGAGGGGCGCACAAAAAGTTTGTCCATCTACCTCGGCGGGACAGCTTGACCTGTTTATATCGAAAACGATTCCTGCTTTCTTCGGCGTTGAAGGTATTATTCTGTTTTGCGCCCATTATACGATGGGCGATCGTCTTACTTCGAGAGCTTCGGGTTCGTGCGAACACCGGGGCCCATCGTGCTCGCCAGCGTGCAGCGACGGATGTATTGTCCTTTCGCGGCGGCCGGTTTCGCTCTGATCACGGCATCGAGCAATGCGTCAAAGTTATCGCGCAACTTTTCCACTCCGAACGATACTTTGCCGATGACGCAGTGAATGATGTTCTGTCTCTCGAGTCTATACTCAATACGACCGGCTTTCGCCTCACTGACGGCTTGTGCCACGTCAGGCGTCACCGTGCCGGATTTCGGGTTCGGCATCAGTCCGCGAGGTCCGAGCACGCGACCGAGGCGGCCGACGATACCCATCATATCCGGTGTCGCGATCGCAACGTCAAACTCGAGCCAACCTTCTTTTTGAATCTTTTCTGCGAGATCTTCCGCCCCGACATAGTCGGCACCCGCTTCTTTTGCCTGGTCTGCCGCAGGGCCTTTGGCAAACACGAGCACTCTCATCTCTTTACCCGTTCCGTGGGGAAGTACAACTGTTCCGCGAATCTGCTGATCGGCTCGGCGCGAGTCGACGCCCATGCGAAGATGGATTTCAACCGTCTCATCGAACTTTGCCGTCGCACTCTTGATCACAAGTTCAAGAGCCTCATCCGGTTCGTACGTCTTCTGGGGATCAACCAGTTTCGCAGCTTCAATATAACGTTTACCGCGTTTCATGACAGGTCCTCCCCTCTCTTATTTGTCGTAATCGACGACGATGCCCATGCTGCGGGCGGTCCCTGCCACCATGCGCGCGGCGGATTCCACGTCCGACGCATTCATGTCTTCCATCTTGATCTCGGCAATGCGGATGCATTCCGACCAAGGCACGGTCGCAACTTTTTTTGAATCGGGTTCGCCCGATCCCTTTTCCAAATTACATGCTTTTTTGAGCAACACGGGGGCCGGCGGAGTTTTCGTAATGAATGAATACGTACGATCCTGATACACCGTAATCACGACGGGGATCACGAGACCGATGTCTTTTTGTGTCCGTTCATTAAATTCTCTGACAAACTGGGCAATATTGAGCCCATGTTGTCCAAGAGCTGGTCCGACCGGCGGCGCCGGCGTCGCTTGTCCCGCCGGAATCTGAAGCTTCACATAGGCGGTAATCGGTTTAGCCATAGAGCCACCTCCCATTTCTTTTTGATCCTGTTAAGGATACTGACTTCATTATGATCAAGGCAGAAATCTTCTGCCGTCTCATCATCTATATCTAAAAAACAGCAAGTCTTCCGCACTCGCGGCGAAGATGCCGCTTACGGCTGGCGGATGACCTGCGTCAACTCCAACTCGACAGGAGTCTCGCGGCCGAACATCGAGACGATGACGGTCACCTTCTTCTTGTCGATGTTGATCTCGTCAACTTTTCCGTCGAAACCTTCCAGGGGCCCGTTGATGATGCGCACTTCATCACCTACGTCATAATCCATGACGGGCTCCCAATCGGAATCAAGCCCCATCATGCCGAGCTCATCATCCGTCAGCGGTACGGGATTCGTGCTGGACGGGCCGACAAAACCTGTGACGCCGCGCGTATTGCGGACGATATACCAGATATCGTCGGTTAGAATCATTTTGACGAGAACGTATCCCGGATAAATCTTCCGTTCAAATGTACGACGTTTCCCGTCTTTGATCTCGAGAACAGTCTCGACAGGGATGAGGACTTCCTGAATCATATCCTGAAGTCCGCGGTTCTCAATAATCATCTCAAGCGTCGCCTTGACGCGTTTCTCGTATCCGGAATACGTGTGGATGACGTACCAGAGCGCTTCTTGGCCGTTTTTGTCAGAAGTCTCCGCCATCATCATACTCAGATGTTCCGGACAGACTCGCCGGGATTCAATGTATCGGAAATCGCGGGAGGTTCCGTTATTTCAGGAGTAGTCGCAGGCTTCGATGAATAGAATCCCGTAGTGCGCAGGATAAATCCAATCAAAGAATCAAAAACGAGAATCATAATGGTCGAAAGCGCGATGATCAATAAGACAGTCAACGTGCTCTGCTTAAGTTTCTTTTTGTCGGGCCACATGACGCGCTTTAATTCCATGATGATATTGACAAACCATTTTTTCAGACGTGCAAAAATTGACGGCTTAGCGTCTTTTTTCGTTACTGCGCGTTTCGTTCCTTTTTTGCCGCGGTCTACCGCACTTTTTCCCTTTTTGCTCGCCATAAGATCACTCCCGTGAGTACACCATTATTTCGTTTCGCGATGAATCGTATGCTTGTTGCAGAACTTGCAAAACTTACTCAACTCCACCTTTTCAGGCGTATGCATCTTATTCTTCTTTGTATTGTAATTACGCTGTTTGCATTCCGAGCATGCAAGCGTAATTCTCTCTCGTGCACCCGGTTTTGCCATGGTGGTTTCCTCCACTTATTTCATGTATCGAGACAGCTTGTCCGCGCAAAAAAAAAGACTCCGGCGTCCGACAAGCAGAAGTATACTAACACGAAGCAAGCGACCGTGTCAAATGGGAGTTTTTTAGGAAGGCTGCTACAGCTGCTACCAGACAACGACGAAAAATTCTGCTTAGTTGTAATAGTGCCATAATCGGTGTCACTTTTGCGTTGTCCCTGTATAGCTCATAAACTACTCCATTTCATTCTTTATCTATTACGCTCCAATATCCACCTCTTCTTGAATCAATTCATTCTATGTAGCTTTTTTTCGTAAAAAGCAATATTGTTATCAACGGCTGTACCACTTATTTTCAGTATTTTTTGAAGTTCTGTTTCTGTTATATTCGGATTATCCCTCATTTTGGAAAGAATAAGTTTGCGTCTCTCGTTTAAAGACTTTCTAACACTCATACTATCAGTGCTTTTACTACCAAGTTTTTACCAACTTGGTGAATACGATTAAAGGGAATAGTGACAACTATTGAGTTTTCCCTAAATGTGAAGGCCTCTCTACCGTAGGTTTCAACAATTTTCGGAACGCCCCTTCCTGACTTTTCGCTTATATGAAGTTGCAGAAATATCTCCGATAATTTTTCATTCACAGGTACGGATTCTCCCAAAAAGAAACCTTCTTTAGTTTGTGACGGTGGAAGCGTTCCGCGCGACAGTATCTCTATTCGGTTTGAGAATACCGAAATCATAGGCTCGTTTTCGGAAACCCAAATTTCTTCTCTCCACGGATGACCAAGATATCCAAACTCAAGGTTTGACTCAACAAAAAATAGTAGTCGCCACCCGGTATAAATCCGGGAGACCAATCGTCACCTATTCTTGCGATTTCTTCTTAAGGATCATACATAAAAGAATCGTGTTGCCAATCTAGGGCATATATCAATACAAGTAAAAGAATTAAAACTTGACAAAAAAAAGCCCGAAGACCTTTGTTTCATGGAGTACAGAGAATACCTAAGAAAATTTTGATGTCAATCTAACGGTATTTACGTGTAATTATTGAGGAGAAATAGAAATGCATGTCATATACCCGGCTGCCCCGGTTACATATCCAAAAAAGTTTGAACGCTGATAATACGTGGGTCTTCAACAGCTGATTCCAGAAAATCCTTGTCACCTGTCAAAAACAAGTCTACTCCCGCATTTAGTGCTGCGCGGAGAATCGGTCTATCTTTAGGGTCTCGTATCTTTGCTTCTGCGTCTATTGCTTCTTCCGGAACACTTACTACGTCAAAGACCGGAAGCACAATATAAAGAAAGGCTTCCAGTTCAAGCGTTTTATCTGCAAATTTCTCCTGAAACTTGCGGTGAAGTTCGTCGATTATATAATCGCATATAACAGGCTGATAAGGTAAAGTCATTGCCTTGCACAGAGCTTCAGCGGCACGTCCCTTCGGAAAAAGTGCCGCTGAGATGAATATATTGGTGTCAATCATAATCTTCATTCGACATTTTTCTCACGACGAGACCAAGTAATCCATTCCGCCACAGCTTCCTCAGTGAGAAAACCGGATTTTTCCGCCTCACCGCCCATTTGCTCTTGAAAGCGCATCAAAGCGTAAACGGCTGAATTTACAACTCGCACATTGTTTCCGTCTACGATAAATGTAACTCGATCGCCGCTCTCAACACCAAGCACGGTGCGTACATCCTTCGGGATAGTAACCTGACCCTTTGACATAACACGTGCATCATTTACAAATGTTGCTTTTGACATATAAACACCTCCTGAAAAAGTAGGGAAGTAGGGATTCCCTACTTCCTATTATACCTATTTTGAGAAAAAAAACAATCAGCCTCTTAATTGGAAGCTCCGGCGGCTTGTGTACTTATGATGACCTACTACCCCATAATTGGATCGAATCTGCCTATTCTAGTCATTCTTACCAGACGACGGCGCGGTCCTGTGCCTCGCGGATCGCACGCCCCAAGATAATCTCCGGCGGTTCGATCAGAAGATCGAGCCCGTCGGCCGCCACAAAGTCAAATTCTTTAATGCCGAAGAACGTAGCGAGATTGCGCATCATCGGTACGCCCGTCTCAAGCGGTGATTCGCGATAGTCCCCGCCCCTCGTCGTCAGGAAAAACATCTTCTCGGCGCGACAGATCCCGAAAAGCCCCGCATTGTCGTCAACGTCAAAGGTAATTCCCTGCACGCTGACGTTTTCAATATAGATTTTCAAGAGAGCCGGCACACTCAAATCCCAAAATGGAGCGGCAATGACAATACGGTCAGCTGAAGCGAATTGGTGCGCGTAGCGAAATCTGGGATGAGACAGCTCTCCGTTTGCGAGGAGTCGTTCGCGCTGCAAGAAGAAATCGCCTGTAAGAGGGACGAGCGGTTCTTCCATGAGCGTCAACCGCTCGACCGTAAAAGCCTCTCGGATTGCAAGACCGAAGAGAAAGGCCTCCCCCAATTGACGTGTACGAGATTCCTCTCCGCGAATACAGCAATCAACGTATAAGACATTTGTCGTCATGTGTTTCCCTTCGAAACGACTCCATACGGTCGTTTTCCCCAAAATCATTTGTAAACGTATTATCCACCGGTACCACAGTCATTCATCGCGGCATCAGCCGAAACGTGCGAACAGCTCGAAAAGGCGGTCTTTAAATGCGTCGCGATCGACGTTTATGACGGCGAGATGCTCTCGCATGTCATACTTTTTGTCGGAATAGAGATCGGTCACCGTTTTGCCGTACGTACACGACCCTTTCGTCTCGACGCGAACCCATGCCGGGCGCACCTCAAACATCGCTCCGTCATCAGCATATAATACGGCGGCGGGATCATGGAGCGCGACGCCGGGAAATTGATACGATTCTCCGAACTTCAGCGCTCTTTGCAGACAGTCCCGCGCGAAGGTCGCCTGCGGTGTACCGAGCTGTACCAAGTCATCGAGCTCATCACGAGTGAGATACGCTTTCATCGTCATATCGAGCCCGCACATTTCAACCTGAACGCCGCAATCGAAGAGCATCGCGGCTGCCTCAGGATCGGCGAGAATATTAAACTCGGCAGCGGGCGTTACGTTCCCGCCCACGGCAGCGCCGCCCATGATGACGATCCTCTTGATGAGGTTCGGAAAGTCTTTATATTTCGTGAGCGTCAGCCCGATGTTCGTCATCGGGCCGACGGCGATCAGAACGAGCTCGCCTGCGTGTTGTACAGCTGCCTGATAAAGCGCATCCCACGCTGGAAGTGTTTCCGGAAAGCGTTCCGACTCCGGTAAAATGACGCCGCCAAGACCGTCTTCACCGTGTACATAGGACGCAGTAATCTGCTCACGCATCATCGGTTGCGCCGCGCCTCGATAAACGGGGTACGACACTCGGCAAAGATCGAGTACTCGAAGCGTGTTATTGGTTGTCTTATCGACCCCGACATTACCGGCAACCGTTGAAACGCCGACAACGTCAAACGAATCGAGTTGACTTAAGAGAATAAGCGCGATGGCATCATCGACGCCGGTATCACAATCAAACCAGACAGGTATTTTCTTCATCTTGATGTTTCCTCCCCGTAAGACGCGACGGATTCGACAAGAAGATCAATGAACGCTACACGGTCAATGTCCATGATGCACGTTACGTTCGGTTTTCGTCCAAGATAACCGTATATGTCACCCACCGTCGCCCCTCGCGTATATTCGCCTATAAGCTCGACCTCTACATACATCTCACACATCGTCAGAAGATCGGGTCGCACGATCGCCACGATCGCAACCGCATCGTGAACAGGAGCGCCTTCGTATCCCAGCGGTTGATGGAATTGGTAGAAAAACTCAAGCCAGCCGGCAACGATACGTGCGATTTCATTTCCCACCGACCTGATGCGTTCGATATCTTCCGGATGGACGAGTGCCTTTTCCGTCACATCAAGTCCCGCCATCGTAATCGGCAACCCCGAGCGGAAGACGATATCGGCAGCTTCAGGGTCGACGAGAATATTAAATTCCGCCGCGGCTGTCCAGTTACCTTTCGTAATACCGCCGCCCATCATGTAGATATGCTTGATCTTCTCTTTTAAATCGGGACGCAACAACAGAAGCGACGCGATATTCGTCAGAGGACCTGTCGGTACGAGAACGATCGGCTCATCGCTCTTCTCCAAGATCCGTGCCATCAGCTCGACTGCTTCCTCCTCGACAATATCGCGCGCAGGCTCGGGCAGCTCAGGTCCGTCGAGACCGGTCACTCCGTGGACGCCGGGTGCGACGATCAGGTCGCAGAGAAGCGGCTTGGCTCGCCCCGCCGCGCGCGGCACATCCAGCCCGATTAGCGACATGACACGACCGGCGTTATACGTCGTCTTCGCGAGCGTCTGATTGCCGCCGACAGTCGTGACCGCGAGAATATCGAGTTCCTGACGAGAGTTCGCAAGAACCCACGCGATCGCGTCATCATGACCGGGATCTCCGTCGAGGATTACGGGTATTTTCTTCATTTTGTCACTCCGTTATGACAGTTTTTCTTTAATCGGTTTTAGTTGGTGCCTACGGGCTTTCCGCTTGATGCTCATCGCGTAGAAAACGAGGCCGATGATCGTCACAACGTAAGGAATCATCTCGATCAAATAGTTGTAACTCGCCATCCCCCGCAATCCAGATACTTTCGTCTTCATCGCCTGTGCCAAACCGAAGAGAAGCGAAGAGAACATAGCGCCTACTGGTTCTCCTCTTCCCATGGCTTGAGCCGCAAGCGCAATAAAGCCTCGACCAGCGACCATCCCCTGATTCCATCCTTGCGAATAGTACATGGACATGAAGGCGCCGCCCAAACCGGCAAGCGCGCCGGACATGGCGATCGCAATGTATTTCATTCTCGTCACGCTGACACCGACACTGGAAGCGGCATTCGGGTTCTCGCCGACAGCGCGGATCTTGAGCCCGAGAGGCGTCCTGTAGAGAAAGATGCGCAGAATAAAGACGAAAATAAACGCCAGATAAGTCAAGATGGCATGTCCCGACAGAATTTCTCCAAGAACAGGTATTTTGTTGATTAAAGGAATGTCGATCGTGGGAATGAGTATATTAGGCGATACAAGTGCCCCCGTATTGCCTCGAAGACCGGTAAACATATAGAGCAGAAAGATCGTCCCCCCCGTCCCCAGCATGTTGACGGCAATACCGGAAAGAATAATGTCCGTCTTCAATTTGAATGAAAAGAACCCCATCATCAGACCCAGCAAGATGCCAACCAACATCGCTCCGAGAACTCCGACAACCCAACTCTGAGTCCAATAAGCAAACAGAAAACCGAATAGCGCCGTGATCATCATCATGCCTTCAAGACCGATGTTGGCGACACCCGCCTTTTCCGAAATGACGGCAGCCAGAGCGGCGAAGAGAATGGGGGCGGTGATCCTGATAATAATGAACAGAAAATCAGCCTGGAAAATCGTCTGGAAAAATTGTCCGAACATATGATCACTCTCCTTCCGTCGCCTTGAGCGACTCTGCTCTCATCAATTCCTCGCGCGTCGTCTTGACAACAAGTTTTTGTCTGTAACCTGACAGGAATTGCTCCGCCGCGAAGAACAGGAAAATTGCCGCCTGAATAATGTCGATCATCTCGCTCGGGACATCGCTGTGGGTTGACATCAATTGACAGCCCTTATTCAAATAAGCTAGGAAGAACGCCGCGAGAGGCACGAGACCGGGGTTGTTTTTTGCTAAAATCGCGATCGTCACGCCCGTCCAACCGTAACCGGGAAGTTCCCGCCACACGAACGTGTTGTAACGTCCGAGCACCTCGAGACTTCCTCCCATCCCCGATAACATCCCACCGATCACCGAGGATAAAACGATCGTTCCTCCGACATTCATACCGGAATAGAGGGAAAACGATTCGTTGATTCCGATCATCCTGATCGCGTATCCCCAGCGCGTCCGGTACATGAAGACCCAAATAACAAAAGAAATGACAAGTGCGATGACAAAGCCCCACGTCAGTTTACTGTTGCCCGGGACAATCGAAGATATCTTCGCCGAGTCCAAGAAAGGATACGTCATTGTCGCACCCTTTGACCGGTCGGCAAAATGGTAATTGAGAAAATGGAGTACGATGTACAGCAACACGAAATTGAGCATCAGGCTCGTCACCATCTCGCTTGCCCCCAGCTTTACCTTGAGAATGGACGGAATCAACATGATCAAGCCACAGACGACGGTCGCCGCGAGCACACAGATAACGGCGTGCCAACCTGTCGCCATATTCACGTAGATACCGACGAGCGCTCCGACAAATCCGCCCACAAGCACACATCCCTCCGCCGCCAGATTGAATTGATTCGCGGAGAACATGACACAAACGGCGAGACCGGTGAAGATGGTCGGAATCATGGCGGCGAGAACTTGATAGAAATTCTGTGTATTGAACGCCGTGACACCGCCGTGAAAACTTACAAACGGTCCAATCAATAAGTACTTCAGCGCTGTAAACGGCTCATCCGAGCTGAGAAAGATAAAAATCGTTCCGACTGCAAGTGCAAGCGCGATTGCCGCGGCTCCGCGCACGAAGCCGAAAAGAACCATCCTTTTATCACGCATGACAAGCCCTCCTGATCTCTTCATCGCTCTGACGTTTTAGTCCGAGCATATACTCACCCATCATCAAATCGTCCCACTGTCCATCGTCAAAGTAACCGGCAATTTGACCGTTATACATGACGATGAGATTGTCCGACAATTCCATGACTTCATTCAAATCGGCAGACACGAGAAGTACGGCAGCCCCTGCGCGTGATAACTCAACAAGTTTATTTCTGATCAATTCCGTCGCACCCACATCGATACCGCGCGTCGGCTGATCGGCAATGATGAGAATGGGGTCACTTGAAAACTCTCGCGCGACAACGACCTTCTGGATGTTACCTCCGGAGAGCATGCCGACCTCTTGAGCGCGCGATTTGCAGAGCACGGCATAGTCCATGATGAGCTTATCGCTCTCGTCGTAGAGCGATTTCATATTGAACAGCGGACCTTTATTAAAACGCTTTTGACTATAGCGGTCAGAGACCATGTTCTCTTGAATATTCGCCGTCTGGGCGACTCCGAATGTCATGCGGTCTTCCGGGACATACGAGACACCGAGTGTCCTGATTCTCGCCTGTGGCAGACCGATAAGTGATTGACCGTCGATCGTCGCATCGCCGGAATCAGGCATTTTCAGCCCGAACAGAATATCGACAAGTTCGCGCTGCCCGTTTCCCTCTACGCCCGCAATACCGACTATTTCGCCTTGACGGACGGAAAAAGAAATGCCGTCGAGCATTTTTTTATCCCACTCATTGATGTAATGCAAATCCTCAACGCAAAGCACTCGTTCACCGGGAACGGATTCAGGCTTATCCATTCTCAACACGACATCGCGTCCGACCATCAATCGCGATATTTCCTGCTCCGAGATCGAATCTGTATCATAAACACCGACCGAGCGACCTGCGCGCATGATCGTAATGCGATCGGTCAACTCCTTTATCTCCTTCAGTTTATGTGAGATAAAAACGATCGTGAAACCTTGCTCTTTAAGATTTTTCAACTCTTGGAATAACTCAACCGTTTCCTGCGTCGTCAAGACGGCCGTCGGTTCGTCGAGAATCAGCACCTGCGCACCGCGCACCAGAGCTTTCAGTATCTCGACTTTTTGTTTCATGCCGACGGCGATATCGGCAACTCGTGCGTCAGGCTCAACGAACAAATTGTATCGCTCCGAATATTCGCGCGTCAGACGAACCGCCTCTTTATAGTCAATAAAAAGCCCGCCCTTTTTCGGCGCCATACCGAGGACAATATTCTCGGCGACCGTCAAGCTGGAAACGAGCATAAAGTGTTGATGCACCATGCCGATACCCTTGCTGATCGCCTCGAGTGGTGATGAGAGGGTAACCCGTTCATCGTTCAGATAAATCGTGCCGTCGGTCGGTTGCTCAAGTCCGAAAAGAATTTTCATCAGAGTTGACTTCCCCGCGCCGTTCTCACCGATGAGGGCATGTATTTCACCTTTTCTGATGGTAAAATCGACGTCGCGGTTCGCGGCGATGCCGTTCGGATAGATCTTCGTGATCTTTTCCATGCGAACGACAAATTCATTTGCTTCCATGCGTTTCGCTCTCCTGTCTCCACAACTTTTTGCGGGCGCCCTTTACGCACGCAAGGGGGATCCGCGCACAGATCCCCCTTCTTTCGTTCAGATATCACACAGAGATATCACAACGTCTACAGACGACACTCGTCACATTTACGGCTGCATTTCATCGCGCAGTGCAATGACCCCGTTCGTATCGTCGCCGATGGCGGAAGGAACTTCAATTTCCTTGTTGCGAATCGCTTTCTCCGCGGCGAGAACGAGATCCTGAACGTCTTTTGGTGCAATGTTCTTGAAATTTTTGTCTGAAACGAAACCAACGCCGCCCTCAACGAGTCCGAGGTTAACTTCTTTACCCCAGTAAGTGCGACCGGCATCCCACTCGTCGAAAATCCAGACGATCGAATTGCCGACGTTTTTAAGTCCCGATGTCAAGGTAATCGCTGCAAGCTCGTCTGAAAGCGTGAGCTCTTGGTCGGAGTCGACACCGATGAACCAAGCTTTACCCGACTCAAGTGCCGCCTCGGCTCCGCCGTTGCCTGACAAACCGGCAACACCCCAAATGATGTCGACTTTGTTGTCATTGATCATCGCGAGGCCGAACTCCTTCGCCGTCGCCGTATCGACGTAGCTGTTAACATAGCGCGTATCGACTTTCACTTCCGGGTCCGTCGCTTTGACGCCTGTCAGAAAGCCGTACAGGAAGTCGTTGATGACGGGACTGTCAACGCCGCCGATAAATCCGACAACTTTTTCAGGGTTGATTTTGTCTACGTCTATTTTCGATGTCATCGCCGCCGCATAGACACCGATTAGATAACCCATGTCGTTCTGCCTGTAGCTGACGTTGACGACGTTGTCATTCTCACCGACGAACGTGGTGTCGTCGTAGATGAGGAATTTTTGATCGGGGTATGCAGTCGCCGTCTCTTTCAGGTATTCGGGCATCTGGTATGTACCGCAGATAACGAGATCATACGCTTTGCTATCCGCGACCTCATTCAAGGTCTCCTGCCATCTCGGCTGGTCAGCATCCGCTCCGCCCATCTCGATCGTTTTCAACGTGATGCGACCGTCCGCCTCCAATTTTTTGAGACCGGAGTCGGCGGAGTCAAAAAACGATTTGTCGCCGAGGTTGCCGTTGACCAAGTGGACTACACTGTAGACATCGGTTTTATCCTCAGGCTTTTTGTCGCACGCGACGACGGAAAGGACCATCAGCGCGACAAGTAAGAATGCAAATAATCTTTTCATCTTTTCGCTCCTTCATTTTTTGCAAGAAAAGTGGCGCCGGCAAAAAAGCGCACGACGCTTTTATATTTTTACTTGCTATTAATCGTATTTTAACGACTGGACTGTGTAAAGTCAACAAAAACTTATGACAGACACGCCGTGTTTGTGATGGATTGAAACTGTAATAATGACTAAGGCGACATGCTTCAGCTTGGCGGCAAGTGTTCAATTATCGCCCTTTCCGCTGTTTCAACGGAGAACTAAGGTTGCAGTCGGCGGACGGCAGTGACGCGTAACGCCAGCTGCTGCGCCTGTTTTGATTCGATATCGATTAGTTGAAGCGTTTGTCGATTCAAGAAAGCCACGAGCAACTGATCGTCGTCTACACGAACGGCGACGGACTCAAGCTCCGCGGGATCACTGAGTCCGTGAAAAAAAAGAAGGTCGCCTACGGAAAGCGCATTCAGATCCTTATTCCCCTCGGCATCCGTCTTCAGAGCAACATGCTCACCCTTGCGAGCGAGCATATCCAGTGTACGCGGGAGCTCAACTCCATTCAGTCTTGCCGCAATAAAGATGGCGCCTTCAGGGCTGATGCCTTGCGTTGTCACACCTCCCGGCACGAGCGGCCGATTGTAGAATGCCATAAGCGCCGACGAGAATTGTTCGTGAAATTGATCGGGCGTGATCTCTTCGTGAGGCTCAAGTAGCATCAGACCCGCAGCATTCACCCAGCCGACCTGATCATCGGGCAATTTGACACGTAACAGATCTCCCTTTCGGTAATCTGCATAAAGGATAGCCCCCATTGGTGCCTCCACAAGCAAAGAACCGCTACGCGCGTGCGTCATCACTCGCTTAAACGGTGTACGAATCACCAGTTTCATGACGGTTCCCGACGCCGATATAGACTCTACGTCCGCACTCAACTGATCGCGCGAAACAAATCCGACAGTCCCGTCCGATGTCCGTACTTTTATCATTTTGCGATGAGAGGTATCGAGCATGGTTACAGGCTCATTCAGGAGCAATTCCGCCACGCGAGCCGCACGCAATTCCGTCGAAGCGAAAAGCGGCGCAAACGATACCTTTACAACAGCAGTCAATTGTCCGGTAGGCTCAACAGGTTCCGTAGGCCCCGTCACTGTCGGCGCGACAACGGTTGGATGAATACGGTCCTGTTCCACAACTTTAGGCACAATAAGAAAGAGCCCCAACATCAACGTCACAAAAACGGTTATCGCAACAGCCCAAGGGGGAACTCGTCGTTTCCTTGCACCTACGTAAATCGGTTTCTTTCGGTGAGTCTCCTCGGCAGGCTCAAGAAGCCCCGGGACGTAGCCGGGACCGCGACGGATCGTTATCCTCTCTTGCGATGTTTTCGCCTCCGACAGGTCACTTTTGGTGTCATTTTGTCCTGTCGATTTCTTCTCGTCATTCATCGAAAGGAACTCCTTCGTCCATGGCGGTTTTACGAGACTTCGATGCGTCTACTTCCACTACACAGAATGCCACGGCGTACTCGTCTTCATGAGAAATACTGATCGCAACGGACATGCCGCCCAACGCGGAAAATCTCGTTTTCGCCGCCCCGTGCAACACGACAAGAGGCATGCCCATATCGTCCGCGTCAATCTCTATGTCCTGAAAAGTAATGCCGAGACGCCCGATACCCGTTCCCAACGCTTTAGAAACTGCTTCCTTCGAGGCAAATCGTCCCGCAAGCCTACGGGCGTCGCCGGAACACAGAGTGCGTTCGCGCTCTGTAAAAACGCGCGCCGAAAAATGTTCACCATGGCGGTCAAACACTTTCCGAAACCTTTCGACACTGACGAGATCAACACCGATTCGCATGATGCAGTCCTCAAACGTCAGCCTTCAGATGTCGGAGTCTCAAGTCTCCGGGCGGGAAACTGTAGATCAGAAAATTGCCCATCAGGCGGCTTGCGATTCGACTGTCGTACTGTTTCGCAAAATCGGGCACTTTGAGATTCGATGCGATAATCGTGGCGAGTTGACGGTTGTGCCTCGTGTCGAGCAATCCGAGCAGCTGAGCGAACGTCTCCTGCGTAGCCATTTCCGTTCCCAGATCGTCAATAAGCAGTAGATCCCACGTCATCAGAGCGTTGTACAGCATTGTCGCCTCCTCAAGCTGGTCGGGATCGGGACGAAATGATTGCTGCAAACGCCTGTAACGCGTCAAAAGATCGAACAAATTAGGCGCGGTGATATAGATGACAGCGACCCCTTCCTCCATCAGGCGATGCCCGATACACTGCATGAGAAAAGTTTTTCCCGTACCGGGATCACCGCTGAAAAACAGCTGTCGATCCTTCAGTTGAAAAAAATTAGATGTGTAGAATTGAGCGGCCTGAAGATTCTTTGCCATGACGTCGCGCGCAGATAAAGCGTGAAGTCGATTGGAAGGCGCGCTGTCGTAAAGATTGAGATTGAATTCGGCAAACGTATGATCAGAAGACATCGAATCGGGGAAATAGGCCGGTAGAATATCCTGCAGTATCTGTCTCCTGCAAAAACACCACTTGTCACGTATGCGCCCCGTGTCCTTACACGCACGACAGAAAAAGACAGGCTCGTCGTATCCGTCTTCGATGCCGTGCTCACGCATAAACGCTTGGCGCTCCGACGCAACAAGATCAAAGCCGGCACTGTCATCGCCCTCAGAATCAAATGCGGAACAAAGACGTGCGATCCCCGCACTGCGTAATTTCATATCAAATTCCTTCAACGCCGGATGGCGCGCGTAAAGAGACGCAACCCGCGCATCCCTTGCGTTAAAAGCGTTATGTCGACGACTCTCGTAAACGCTAATAATTTTGCCATTGATTTTGTCTGTTAGATTTGTCATATGTTCCGCTAACCCTCGATAAAAGCAAGAATCAATCGCACTCCTCATCCGCCGTTTCAGACAAAAGGCGCGGCATCCTGACACCCGTACCGATATCCGAACCGCCACCCTGTGCCGAGTCAAGCGTAAAATTATCTCGATTATCACGCCTCAGCGAAGCGGATTTCCCTTGGAGAGCGCTTATCTCTGCCGCACGTTTTTCTTCATATGCTCGTATATCTTCAAGCGTTTTTAAGCTGCGATCGTACCAGTCCTTTAATACAGCGCTCACGAAACGCACACTCGGGTTGGACGCGCCGCGTGTTTTCGAAAGAGCCTCCTCAATGATGTCCTCTCCGTATCCGTACTCGTCTACCCACATGTCGACATCTTTGAGATCGTATTCCGTCATTTTTCGCCTCAAACGTTTGCCGACTAGAGCCTTCAGCTCATTCTTCTTCATGAAATGCGTGTAATAGCGAGAGAGCTGCTCGTACGTTCTGACACCTGCCGACGCCCAGTCTTCCGCTACACGCATGGCGAAACCGGGTCCATTCAAACGGTTATTGTTGGCAGCCTCCTGAAAGAGAACAAACATCACCTCGGGATCAAACCCGTAAACCTCAAACCACCGATCGATATGGTCGTACCAAGTAAACGTCATCATCCCTTGGAAAAACGTCATATTGATCTGATTGACGATCTCTTCGCGCTCCTTATGGACTTCTTCACGTCCGACGATCTCTTTTGGCGTCGAAGATGACACCGGACGATACCGTTTCTGCAATTCCTGCATCTTCAAGTCGTTGATCGAAATATCGTGATCGCCCACCGTAATGAGCTGCATGTTCTGCAATTCAAGAAGAGAATCGTCAACGGCCTCTTCGGAAATGCCCAAGCGATCGGCAAGATCGGCGCGCGTCGCCTTTCGAGAACCGTTTTGGAAGACGCTGTTGAGAAAGAGGTAGCTCTTGACAGCATTCCCACTCAATTTCGGCATCATATCCTGAATGAAAAGATCAGGCACAGGCGTATCGCTGAAGATAATGGATCGACTGTCTTTGATTCTCATGAGTCCCTCCCCTTTTGTCGTCTCATTTGATTGTAACAGGATTTACCGGACATTTATTGTCTCATAAAAACTGATAATATTTCCACAGTGTCAAACGGGCGCCCATCCACATAAGGATAAGCGCCCGCTTTCTATTTTTTCTGCTCGTCCGACGAGGGACAAGCCATCTTCGCGGCATCGTATCAGTCTTGTTCCGCTAGGCGGAGATAGCTGTGATAACGCTCTTCTGCGGCTTTTCTCGCAAGTGCGAAAATCTCGTCGACTTCTTCCGCCGTGTATTTCTTATAAAGCGATGTATAACGGACTTCCTCTTTTAAGAACTCCGTGTAATCTCGTGTCGGCGGTTTCGAATCGAGTGTAAACGGATTCTTCGTATCGTCTTCCGCCATCACCTGCGGATTGTAGCGCCACAGATGCCAATACCCGGTCTCCACGGCATCTTTCTCGCGACGTTGCGTCTCCGACATACCGCCGCGAATACCGTGATTGATACACGGGGCGTATGCGATGACGAGTGAAGGACCGTTCCACGCTTCGGCTTCGCGCAGAGCGCGGAGTGTCTGCGCTTGGTTGGCACCCATAGCAATCTGCGCGACGTAGACGTAACCATATGACATCGCCATCATGCCGAGATCCTTCTTCTTGAGCCTTTTGCCGCCCGCGGCGAACTGAGCCACCGCACCGAGCTGCGTCGCTTTCGATGCTTGGCCGCCCGTATTGGAGTAGACTTCCGTGTCGAGAACAAGGACGTTGACATCTTCGCCGGACGCCAGCACGTGGTCAAGTCCGCCGTAGCCGATATCATAAGCCCAACCGTCGCCGCCGACGATCCACGTCGAACGGAGCATCAAGTAGTCTTGTAGTTCGAGAATCTTCTCGCGAAGGTTCGCCGCCTCGCCGACGAGCTTCGCCTCGTTCAATGCGTTCAGGAACGCATCCGCGACTTCACGTGCAGGCTCTTTCTCGTCTTTGCGCTCGAACCAGACGCCAATAGCATCTTCAAGACCTTCGGGAATCTCTTTTTCATTCAATTGAGAGACAAACTCCGTCACGCGATTGCGCAACTGCTTGACGCCGAGATGCATGCCTAGACCGTACTCCGCATTGTCTTCAAATAGTGAATTGCCCCATGACGGACCAAAACCCTTTTCATTGACGCAGTACGGCATGGACGGTGCCGAACCGCCCCAAATTGACGAGCAGCCCGTCGCATTCGCGATCATCATGCGGTCGCCGAACAATTGTGTCGCCAGACGCACATAAGGCGTCTCACCGCAACCGGCACAAGCACCGGAGAACTCGAGTAACGGACGCTCGAACTGACTTCCCTTGACAGATGTCTTATTCATAGGGTTCTCTTTCGCCGACAGTGTCTCTGCGAACTCCCAGTTTTTTGTTTCAGCGAGCTGGTCTTCAAGAGGCCTCATGACGAGCGCCTTCTCCTTGGCGGGACACGTCTGAGCACAGGAACCGCATCCCGTGCAGTCAAGTGCCGAAACCTGCATACGGAAATCGTACGCATCGTAGGGGCGCATGCCCTTCAATGTTTCAAAAGATTCAGGCTTGTTCGCCTTCTCCTCTTCATCGAGCAAGAACGGACGAATGGCGGCGTGCGGACAGACATACGCACATTGGTTGCACTGAATGCAGTTCTCGGGAATCCATTTTGGAATGTTGACGGCAATGCCACGCTTCTCAAACTGAGATGTACCCATCGGGAATGTGCCGTCCGCATAATCGGTAAACACGGATACGGGAAGTGAATCGCCTTCCTGACGATTCATGACATCGGCAATATTCAAAACGAATTCCGGCGCTTCGCGGAACTTGACGTAATCTTCTTCCGCATTGCGCCACTCGGCGGGCACTTCAACCTTCTGTACTTCAGCGATACCGGCATCGACAGCGCGGTAGTTCATGTTGACAATTTCATCGCCCTTATCGCCATATGAGCGAACGATCGCTGCCTTCATGTGCTTGACCGCTTCATCCACGGGAATGACTTCCGTAATCTTGAAGAATGCCGCCTGGCAAATGGTGTTGATACGGTTTCTGAGCCCGATCTCTTGCGCGAGACGTACGGCATCAATGATATAAAGATTAATGTCATTTTCTGCGATGTAGCGTTTAACCTGCCCCGGCAGAAACTCGCCGAGCTCTTCGGCGCTTCTGGTCGTGTTGAGCAGGAACGATCCGCCTTTTTTCAACGCCTTGAGCATGTCATACAAATGTACGTACGCTTGGTTATGACATGCGACAAAGTCGGCGCTGCCGACGAGATAAGGTGCGCGAATCGGCGAGTGGCCGAAGCGCAGATCCGAGATCGTCACGCCGCCCGACTTCTTCGAGTCATAGGAAAAATAAGCTTGGGCATACATCGGCGTATGGTCACCGATGATTTTAATCGAGTTTTTATTTGCGCCGACCGTACCGTCGGAACCGAGACCCCAAAAACGCGCGGCGACTGTTCCGGGTGGTGACACTTGAATATCATCACCGACAGGAAGCGAGAGGTTCGTCACGTCGTCGCGGATACCGATCGTAAAGCGCGGTTGAGGATTATCATCGGAGAGCAAATCGTAAACTGCAGCGATGTGAGCCGGTTTCGTATCTTTTGATCCGAGACCGTAACGACCGCCGACAACCGTGATGTCGCGCCCCGCCTCCGCAATCGCCGCAGCGACGTCGAGGAAGAGCGGATCACCGTATGCGCCCGGTTCTTTCGTGCGATCGAGAACGGCGATCTTCTCAACTGTGTCCGGAATGGCAGCGAGAAGCCTCTTGACGGAGAACGGTCTGTATAGATGTACGTGAATGGCTCCCGTCTTTCTTCCGTTCGCATTCAGGTAGTCGGAAGTCTCGCAGACGGTGTCATAAACTGATCCCATACAAATAATTAGTTCTTTTGCGCCCGGATCACCATGATAAACGAACGGTTTATAGGGACGACCCGTCAGCTTTGTAATCTCGTCCATATAGTATTCGACGATATCCGGCAACGCGTTGTAATAGGGATTCGCCGCTTCTTTTTCTTGGAAGAAAATGTCGGGGTTTTGAGCCGTCCCTCGCAACGTGGGTTTGTTGGGCGTCAAACCGCGCTCGCGGAAAGCCTGAACGGCTTCCATATCGACAAGATCCTTTAAGTCGTCGTAATCGAGCACTTCAATCTTCTGAATTTCGTGCGATGTTCTGAATCCGTCAAAAAAATGCAGAAACGGAACGCGCCCCTTGATCGCCGACAGATGTGCAACGGTCCCGAGGTCCATAGCGGACTGCACGCCGTTCGATGCGAGAATGGCAAACCCAGTTTGCCTTGCCGCCATCACGTCACTGTGATCACCAAAAATAGAAAGCGCATGCCCCGCAACGGCACGAGCCGTCACATGGAATACCGCGGGCAGGAGTTCGCCCGCCATTTTGTACATATTGGGAATCATCAGGAGCAAACCCTGCGACGCCGTATACGTCGTCGTCAAAGCGCCCGTCGCGAGAGAACCGTGCACGACGCCCGCCGCGCCGCCCTCCGACTGCATCTCAACCACGTGAACCGGCTGACCGAATATATTCTTCCTGCCTTGCTGCGCCCATTGGTCGACGCTATCCGCCATACCGGAAGACGGCGTAATAGGATAAATCCCCGCCACCTCGGTAAAAGCGTAAGATGCGTGGGCAGCAGCCGTATTTCCATCCATCGTTACAAAGTTCTTTTTCTTTGCCATTGTTCTCCCCCATTAATCAATTCGAGCTGTTATTTCACTCAAACAGTATAACATGCCGCTTCTGTCATAATCTTGAACACGTCGCGACGTTCATTCCTAACATAAAAGAAGTGAGCGTCCGGTCATCCCGGGCGATCGCTCTAATCCTAAAAGCTCAAGCATCGTCGGCGCAAGATCCGCCAATCTTCCATCGGAAAGGTCGCATTGATCTAGCCCCGCTCCGATGAGCCAAACATCGTTTGTCGTATGAGCCGTGAATGGACCTCCGTTGACTAGATCGATCATCTCCTCAAGGTTGCCGTGATCTGCCGTGATGAGTGCCACGCCGCCTTTCGCCAGTATCGCGGGAACGACTCTAGAAAGGCACTTATCGACTGTTTCCATTGCGCGGCAAGCCGCGTCGTACACACCGGTGTGACCGACCATATCGCCGTTTGCGTAATTCAAAATGATGACATCCGGCGAATCGCCGTTGAGCGTCTCCAATAACTTATCCGTCACTTCGGGCGCACTCATCTCGGGCTGAAGATCGTACGTTTCAACTTTCGGGGACGGGACGAGAATGCGCTCTTCCCCGCGATACGGTTCTTCTCTGCCGCCGTTGAAGAAAAAAGTGACATGAGCGTATTTTTCCGTCTCCGCGATGCGGAGTTGACGCAGTCCGGCATCGGATACGACTTCACCGAATGTTCCCGTTAATTCTTCCGGCGGATACGCTGTCGCATAGTCGGGAAACGTACTGAAATCCGCGCTGTACTCAGCCATGCCCACGTAATGAAGCCCTAGAGGAGATTTGATAACGGGAAATTTGTCGAACTCCGGTTGACAAAACGCCCTCGTCAGTTCGCGTGCGCGATCGGGTCTGAAGTTGATAAAGATGAAACTGTCACCTTCTTGAATGGGAGCGAGCGGCTCGCCGCGCTCATCGACCATCAACACGGGCACGATAAACTCATCTGTAACTCCCTGCTCGTACGATGCGCGAATCGCTTCGACAGGGTCGCGTGCACGCACACCGTCGAAATCGACAGCCGTGAGACACCGGTATGCCTTCTCCACGCGATCCCATCGATTGTCACGATCCATGGCGTAGTAGCGACCGGAAAGAGTCGCGACGCGACCAACTCCAACTACATCAAGCCGGTCAAGCAGCGCGGTCATGTAATGGATCCCCGATTCGGGCGGTGTGTCGCGCCCGTCGAAGAATGCGTGGATCGCGACATCTTTCACACCTTCGCGCTTCGCCATGTCGACTAGTGCAAAAAGGTGCTCAAGGTGACTGTGGACACCGCCGTCCGATAACAAACCCGCAAGATGGAGCGTCTTTTCATTTGACGAAGCGCGAGCCATCACGGAGCGCAATGCTTCGTTCTCGAAGAATGTCCCGTCTTCTATGGCATTGCTGATTCTCAGAAGATCCTGATAGACGATACGACCGGCTCCGATATTCATATGTCCGACTTCGGAGTTACCCATCTGACCGTCCGGCAAACCGACGTCGCTGCCGCTCGTCTTGATTCTAGCGACAGGCCACTCTGTCAACAAACGATCCAAGAACGGTGTATCGGCAGCTAATACTGCATTCCCGAAGGGGTCATCCGATATGCCCCATCCGTCTAGAATAATCAGTGCTACGGGGCGTCGATTTTTTAATTCCATTCGTTCAATTACACTTTCATTAAATGTTCGCAATAACCGCAAATTCGTCAAGTTTCAGGGAAGCGCCTCCGACGAGGCCACCGTCAACGGCTGATTGCGCGAACAACCCGGCGGCATTCTCGCTGTTAATCGACCCGCCGTAGAGTATCTTCACGATCGAAGCCGTCTCGGGAGAATAAAGTTTTTTGAGGACCTCACGGATTAAAAGACACGCTTCTTGCGCCTGCTCTTCCGTCGCGACATCGCCGGTACAGATCGCCCAGATCGGCTCATACGCCACCATCACCTGGCAAAGCGAATTCTCCGGTACACCTTCAAATGCTCGCTCAATTTGCGAGACGAGGTGTTCCGTCGTCTCACCGGCACGACGCTGTTCCTTAGATTCTCCACAGCAGACGATCGGGCGTACGCCCCATTCAAGTGCCGCAAGCAACTTTTTGTTGACGAGTTCGTCCGTCTCACCCGCATAAGCGCGACGCTCGGAATGACCGATAATCACATACGGGACGTGCATGCGCGCGAGGGCATACATCGACACTTCACCCGTATAGGCTCCGGCGTCATGATGACAGCCGTTTTGAGCGGCGATACGGATCGGCGTACCGCTACAGAATGACACTGCGGCATCGAGCGCCGTATACGGAACGCCGACGATCACTTTTGCCTTCGATTCGGTTACGAGCGGTAACAGTTTTTCAAGAAATGCTGTCGCTTCGGACGGCACTTCGCGATTCATTTTCCAATTCCCCGCCGCGACGAGTGAACGCGGGTCGCGGTCAAGCAAACAATCGATACCGGGCAGGACTTTGCCTTCCAAAAATTCAAGAGAGGCGCCACCGCCCGTGGACACGTGCGCCATCTTCGCAGACAGTCCGTATTTTTCTACGGCCGCCGCCGAATCGCCGCCACCGATGATGGACACGGCATTCGAATCCGCTATAGCTTGTGCGATCGAACGTGTACCCTTACTGAACGCTTCAAATTCAAAGACGCCGAGAGGGCCATTCCACACGATCGTTCCCGATTGGCGAATGGTCTCCACAAAACGCTGGACCGTCTCAGGTCCGATATCGAGTCCCATTGTATCGTCAGGAATCTCACTGACCGCGACGATTGTCGGCGTCGCATTTTCCCCAAAGTGATCGGCAACGACCGTATCGGTCGGCAACAACAACCGGACACCTTTCTCAGCAGCAAGTTCCAAGAGCTCTTTAGCAAGGTCGATTTTGTCCACTTCGCAAAGCGAGGTTCCAACCGAATGACCCTGTGCGGCAAGGAATGTGTAAGCCATTCCGCCGCCGATCAAGAGATTGTCGACATTGTTCATCAGGTGACGAATGACTCCGATTTTGTCAGAAACTTTCGATCCCCCGAGAATCGCCGTTAGCGGGCGAACGGGGTCGGCGACAGCTTTGCCGAGCATTTCAAGCTCGCGGTTGATCGTATAACCTGCGACAGCAGGAAGGAATGAGGCGACTCCCGCAGTCGATGCGTGAGAGCGGTGAACAGCACCGAAAGCGTCACTCGCGTAAATCTCCGCCATCGAGGCAAGTTTCTTCGCAAAATCCGGATTGTTTTTCGTCTCTTCCTTGTGGAAACGCACGTTCTCGAGAAGCAGAATCTCGCCGTCTTTAAGCGCCGCCGCTTTGGCAATCGCATCGTCTCCGATAACATCTTCCGCCATCGTGACCTCACGGTTCAAAAGCTTCGACAACCGCACCGCGACGGGTTCAAGTGACAGTGCTTTGTCAAACCCTTTTGGACGACCGAGATGTGACACGATGATCAGACGCGCATCGCGTTCAACGAGAGCGCGGATTGTCGGAAGAGCGGCGCGAATGCGCCTATCGTCCGTAATTTCGTTTGTCTTTTTATCGAGTGGAACGTTAAATTCCGCACGCAACAATACGCGTTTCCCCTTGACTTCCACATCGTCAATTGTTTTTTTGTCGTAAATGATCATTCTACTATCCTCACTTTAAAGGTTTCACCGGCATCGCCGGCTGATTATCAAATTATCGGCATATCAATTGTTAAACCAACGCATTAAGTTTACCCTTATTGCGTACGGCTTGCAGTTATGTATTTGTACATTATTTTTTATTTGAATTGACTTGTTTTGTCAAAATGACGGGAACAAACACTTTGGGCGCCGGTTTCAGATTAAATGCGTGAAAGAAGTATGACGATCGTACATCGGTGCGTGATGATCGGTTCGCCCGTGACAATCCGATCCGGCAGTGCGAATCATCCCAAACTCTGAAGCGATATCGGCGAGAAGGCGTTGCTCTTCCGGGGTCGCCTTACCGTGAAAACACTCAATCCCGGTCAGGCCTTCTTCCGCCAATTGAACGATCCGTTCGCGGAGTTTCTTGCGCGTTGCGGGCAACCCCGGGTTATCAGTCCAACCGTAAAGATGGGGATGAGCAATTACGCTCAAGCCGCCGGCACGTGCGATTTCACGACATGTCTCCCTGACTGAGCGTCGCGTTCTGGGAATGAATGCCGGCTTACCATCGCCGAGCAATTCTTGAAACGCATGGGTGACAGAGCGACAAAATCCGTGTTCAACGAGCCAAAGCGCCATGTGAACGCGTCCGGGGAGCGTATTCTCCTCGCCATAATGCATAAGATCATCGAGTCGGATGTCATAACCGAGCGATCTCAATTTCTCAAGCATCGCATGATTACGACGCTCACGGCTCTTTGCCTGTTCTTCGATATATGCGGAAAGTCCGGGCGGATCGTATTCCGTGAAATAACCTAAAATATGAATTTCACAATCGTCCTGCATCACACTGAATTCAATGCCGGGAACGAATAAGGGCGGATAATTTACGGAGCTTCCACGATCTTCGCACTGTGACAACCGCCCGAGCTGTTTCAGTGATTCGACAATCTCTCCCGTCCCCGCCATCGTATCGTGATCTGTCAGCGCAAACGCTTTCAATCCGTTCTTCACAACGTTCGCCACGACTTCAAACGGCGTCTCTGCTCCGTCGGAATACGTTGAGTGCAAGTGGAAGTCAACACCTCCCATGATAGAGGAAGTATCAAGAAAATCAGCGAGAAGATCTCGATCTCGATGACATATCACCTTCAGGGCGTCCTTTACTCTTCAGAGCCTGTGTCAAGCTCCGGCTCTGTTTCAGAGTTCAAATCAGTTGTTTCCGCGATAAAAAACCGCGGACGCCCTTTGACTTCGCGGAAGAGACTCGCCACGTAAAGACCCAAGAGTCCTAAACTGATCAGAACGATGCTGCCTATAAGGAGTTGAAGTAAAATGACTGTTGTAAAACCGGTCGCAGCATTACCGCCGAAATACCGAACGAGTGTTTGAACGGCTAAAACGAAAAACATCACGAGGAAAATGACGCCCAAACCACTGATTAGTATGAGCGGACGCGACGAAAAGCTGATCACGGCGTTTAGAGACAGCCTAGCGAGCTTGAGAAAACCCCATTTACTCCCTCCGGCTTTACGTTCGTCGACCTCAAATGGGAACGTAATGCGTTTAAACCCCATCCAAGAGGACAAAGCGCGGAAAAATGTATCGCGCTCCGTAAATGTATTCCAGTAATCAACAACTTTTCGGTCGAGAAGTTTGAAATCGGATGCATCTTTCAACCGGATACCTGATAATTTAGCAAAAATTCCGTAGAACAGATTGGCAGTAAAGCGCGAGAATCGCGACTCCTTCCCGCGCGATGTCTTGACACCTTCAACAACCTCATAACCTTCACGCCAAAGAGCTATCATCTCGGGAATGTAGCGCGGAGGATGTTGCAAGTCTCCGTCCATCAAGATCACGGCATCGCCTTTTGCCTCGGCGAGACCGGCACAGATCGCGGCTTCCTTGCCAAAATTGCGGGACAAACGAATGGCTCTCACGTTTGAAGATTTCATTGAATACTTCGACAGCTCCTGCCATGTCGAGTCGACAGAGCCGTCATCAATGGCTACAATTTCATACGCTATATCGAGTGTTTGCAATACGCGCTCTGTCGTTTCGAGCGTCATAAATATTTGCTCTGATTCGTTGTAAAAGGGAATGACAACAGAGATAAAATCAACATCGCGTTTTTCAACGCGATGTTCCACCGAATCGTACTCGTTTGTTAATGTCGAACGTGGCATGTCCACAGTATTCTAATCAAGGGGAAGGACACGTTTGACGAGAGCGGGGGTCTCGGAGTACTTCATCAAATTGACGATATGTACGCCATTACGACTTGTCGCGTGAATCATCTGATCGTTGCCAACGTAAATACCAACATGGTGGTAACCTGTCCCCTTGCTGAAAAAGATGAGGTCGCCCAGCAACAGCGGCGAGAAGTCACGCCCGGAGAACGACACTTTCGTACCATAATACTGCGCCTGTCCCGTAGCGCCGTGGAACATATTGTAGCCGACCGCACTGTAAGCGTATTTGACGAGTCCGGAGCAATCGACGCCACGCGTTGTAGCGCCTCCTCGGATATAGGGTGTCCCCAAGAGCGAACGCGCAACTTCTACGACCTGCTTTCTTCGCGCCGCATTTTTGTCATTAGTAGGCGTCGTTGGCGAAGGCTCGTTCGTTCCTGAGCTTGTCGGCTTCGTGTTGATAATCAAATCAGAGCTGATGTACCCTCGCTTACCTTCCGAGTATTCGATAAAAGTCCATCCCGTCCCTACGGCAATTTTTTTCAATGAAGTGCCGAATCGGAGGACGGTCAAAATAGAGGAGTTCGTGTTCGGCTTTGAGCGTATGTTGGCGTATCCCGTATTGACATAAACGGTTCCCGATGCTTTCTTGAAGCCGCTCGGGGCAGGCTCAAGCGTTGTCAAGAGTTCGCCGTAAACGTAACCGATTGTGCCATCGCGCAGTTTCACCTTTGACCATGTGCCATTTGTCTCCAACTCCGTCAAACGCTCATCGAGACGCACTTGTCCGATGATGGCAGAGTCGGTCGTCGCCAACTCTCGCACATTTGCAACACCGGTGTTAACATAAATCGCTCGATTCGTTTTAACGAAAGGATCGACCGGGGGTGTCTCACGAATCAGATCGTTACGGATATAGGCGGTGATGCCTCCTTCCGTTTTGATACGCGACCAGCCGCCGTTCGTTGCTATTTGATAGACTTTCTCGTCTCTGTAAGCTACTGATATTCTCTCCGAATCTGTCGTCGGACCTTCCCGCAAGTTGGCGGCATCGGTATCGATGTACATATATCGCCCCATACCGATCTCTTCGACGACATTGTCGGGTTGAACGGGACCGAACAGCTCATTCAACATATAGCCTTCGAGACTGTTTTCAGTCCTGATCATCGACCACTCCTCGCCCGGCTCAAGAACACGCAAAGACATGCCGCGCAGACCAAAACCCGCGATAGGATACTCCTTGCCCGGACCTTCTCTTACATACACTTGATGGTTGAGAACGTATTGCGTGCTCCCCTTGACCGGCATACCGGTCTCGGTCGTTGATGGCGACGCCTCCGAAGAACCCGATTCGTCGGGTGTCACAAGTACGATGTGGGGATAAGGTTTCGTTGGAAGTGTAAACTCAACCGTTGATGGAGTTGATTGAGTAAACGTTGCACCGGTGCGCGGCGTCGTATCAAGCGTATCCGATTCAACGGTTGCATTTTTCTCCGTTGCGTTCAAATCGGGAGGAGCGCCGCGGTCGATCTGGCCTCCTTGTTGATTCTCACCGTCCCTGAAATCTTGGAAAGGAACTTCGACGTGCTTAACGGTGGCAATGCTAACGACGAAAATCGAGACAATCAGCACGAACACTACGATCGGCAGACCGTAGAAAAGATAACGCCCGATCGATGACTTGCCAAAGCGCTGTTTTCTTCGAACCTGCGGGCGACCGCGTCGCGATCTCAAGAAATGATCTTGCGTCGTATCATCCGGTGAGGATACTTTTTCAGAGTGAGACTCTGACATAATAATTCCCTTTCCAAGCACAATAACGCCGACAGACGTTGTCCGCTTGTCGCTATTATAACAATAGAAAGTCAGACCATCAACTTACCCATATGACAAATCTGTGACTCTATAACGGTCAACGGCTTATCGATACGCAAGTATTTTCTCAGTCACAAGACATAAATCAAGCGTTAAAAAGCTCCCGGCAAGCAGATCGGCAACGCCTCCGCAACTCAGACGAAACTCGAAAAAATACTCGGATAGAGCCCTGAGATGCTCATGAAGATCCTCTACAGTCAGTTCAAGCACTGACCGGACAAGCTCCTCACAAGTCGGTTCACTTTCAAGACCGAGCGCCGTCAATATACGTTGACGCACGTTCGTAACAGCAAACTCCCCGCCACGCTTACCGAGCGTTGTATCTTCCGCTGACGCCAACAACGCTAGAACAGTTCTCTGCCCTGCCAGATCTTCGCCCTCTCCGCATTTGAGCGATTGAGACAGAAGTGGTAAACCCACATGAAAAATACTCGGAAAACCGGAGATCGCTTCTTCGCGAATCCCTCGAAGGTGAGAGTGCGATAAAGTTCGCTTTGCGCGCGGCGATGTGTATACGCTATGGTCCGCCATGTTCCGACGCACATTTTCGAAAAGCGGTGATTCGAGCGAGCCCTCAAGTGCCCGCGCAATTGAAGAAACTGTATCGGACAATAAAGCTACCGCCTTGTCCGAACATTTCTCTGTGGGCGTGCCGCCCCCCGAGCGTAAACGCCCGTTTCCTCGTAGAACCGAGGCGCCGATCAGTCCGACTGCCGCCGCTAAAATCCCCGTTATATAGATCCAGCCGCGATGCGTATTGATACCGCCCGTTGCCTGAAACATTCGTCGTTCAGCCTTCATACCCTTCAGTCGGAGATTAAAAAAACTCATCTCGTCCTCGATGTTTTCCCATCCGGCAAGAAAGGCGTCTTTATAGTACGAGAGAATGGACGCCTGACTCTTAGCGAAGGTAAACCGATCCATATCGGAGTGGGAGCCTGAATCCGAATATGTGACAAGCCCAGGTTTCAACGACACCATCAGCTCAAAAGACGACGCTTTGCTTGCCATCGCTACGATGTCGTCAACAAGCACATCGAAAACGGCTTGTTCGAGCATATGCGTTACTTTATCCCTCAGCTCATCAGGAGAGTGAGCACGTGAAGAGCTGCAAACGGATGCCGGTTGTTCGCACAGCAGACAGCGGCGCGGCACCGCACCGATTGATGCGCGTTTAACGGGAGTGCTTTCTTCGTCCAGAACGTCGAGATCCAACAGACGACCGGCGATGGAACGCTCTTCCATCGCTATCGCCAATTCCTTTAAAGAGCGAGAAGATAAATTCGAAACAGCAAGTAATGCCTCATCGCCGGTACGTTCTGAGAAGACGAGTTCCTCCACGATCACTGCACCTATTGCCCGCAATTGCGCCTTAAATCGCATCAAACGATCATCAAAGAAAAATGAAGACAGAGGTGTCCGTTTCACGTTCCCGGGCATATTCAGCGTGAACGACAAGATCGGCGTGCGGTGCGAAGCGCTCAGATACGCCTGTCGTTCAGCGCGCCTATCGCGCGCATCGAGTATTTCATCAAATGAAACTTCTATTCGTTGTTGTCCGGAAATCGTGCCGTCCTCCATACTGTCCCGCATAGCCCATTCACCGACCGCCCGATCACGATGGGCAGCTTCAATTCGTTTCTCTTCGTAATTCAATCACCTGCCTGTGCAACGGACCGTTCGTGGTGTTTATTTGCCGACGTCGGGCTTCGCAAACGTCATGAGCTTAAGCGAGTTGAGTTCGGAAAGCACTATCTCCTCGGGTATATTGACGACCCCAAGAATTTGCGAGTCTCTCGTAATCCGGTGTATCAAAAATTCGTGGTACAGTTGGAAATCCTTAATCTCTCCCGTTGAGCTGACGTGCATGCGCGGACCGGTACAGTAATGTCGCTGGTCACCGATCAGAATGTGTGTATTGTCGAGAAACGAAATCGGCAGATCTTGAGCAATCAGCTTTTTGACGTCGGCCTCCAATTCCCTAAGATCGATTTGAGGTCTCTCATGAAACGAAAGGATAAAGCCGTTACGCACGTCGTAATGATCGAAGTGGTAGACACGACGATCGATGAGACAATACTCCACGAGATCATCCGCTGTATGCGCCATGCGCCGGTTACCGATGGAAGCAAAGACAACCTCTTTGATATCGTCCGGTTCGGGTCCGAAAACACTCGGACGCGTCACTATTATTTCTTCGCCGATCCCAATCAACAAGTGCGCATTCATACCGAGATATGGGTAGATAAGATCGAAGTGTTCAATGACAACGCGCTTGCCGCGTTCGTCGGCAAGCCTGATCGCGTCGGCTAGCTCGTGTGGCTGGTAAAATGCCATCTCGAAGCGTATGTCGAGATGGTATGTGTGCGGTGTAAAAAAACCCGTATCGTCCTGATGCATGATCGGAAGCGGTCTGACGTTGACGCCCTCATCATCATTCGTCAGTTCAAGACCGGGAAACATACCTTTTAGAAGAATGCTCTTGCCGGATCCGCTGTCACCGATCAACCCGATCAAGCGATCAAACGGCGAAAGATACTGCTGAGCGATCTGCATCCCCTGATCCACCATACGAGGCGCACCTCGTGGCGAAAGCAACACACTGTACAAGTGATTTCTCTGCATTCTGTCTGAATATGACATAACAGTCTCCTTCTACATTCAAATCGCTGATACCGATTTGACCCCAAAGATTTGGAAATGCTATTGACATTGTCTCACAATCTCCACACTACTGCTATCCTCGGTAACACAACTCTCCACGCTACTTTGCCCCAAATGACACAATCTCGATCAATTGTTTCACATTCTTTGCACATAATACGGAACACTATTTGCTAACCTGAACTCAACGGTCGGCGGACGTCGGCGATGTAATTACTTTGCGGGATGGTGAATTTCACTGACATGGAACAGCTAAAAACAGAAACAATCTGGCTTGTAACGGGCGCATCGGGTCACTTGGGCACCAATGTCATTCGCGCGCTCAAGAGTATGGAACAGCGTGTGCGTGCGTTTATCATTGAGAAGGATACGCCGCCCTCGCTTAAAGGACTCGACATTGAATACGTGCGCGGCGACATTACTGATCGCAACTCAATCGAACCCTTATTCGCTGACACGAATGATCTGGACGTCATCGTATTGCACCTTGCCGGTTACGTCACAATCTTCGGCAAGCCCGACGAACGCACTTACAACATCAACGTCAACGGGACAAAAAACATGCTTCAGGTCGCCAAAACGCATCACGTCAAGCGTTTCGTGTATGCGAGTACCGTTCATGCGATTCCCGAGCTTGAAACCGGTAAACCTATCCGTGAGGTAGATCATTTTGACCCCGACGCAGTACACGGCTATTACGCGAAGACAAAGGCGATGGCGACACAACTTGTCATGGACGCCGCAAAGGAAGGGATGGATGCTCTCGTCGTCCATCCGAGCGGAATCATCGGCCCTTACGATTACCTCAACAGCCATACGACGCGTCTTTTCAGACGACTCGTCGACAAGAAACTTCCCGGTATGGTCAGCGGCGGCTACGACTTTGTCGATGTCCGCGATGTGGCGGACGGCACCATCAGAGCGGCGCTGAATGGCGAGGCGGGAGAAGCGTATATTTTGTCAGGCGGGTACTATCCCATCTGCGACATTGTCAACATAGCTGCCAAGATGGCGGGGAGAAAACAATTTAAAATCACGGTCCCGCGTTTTCTGGCAAAGATTGCCGCTCCCTTCGTCGAATGGAGCAGCAAGGTGACGGGAACGCCGCCGATATTCACTTCCTATTCGCTTTATACTTTGAACAGTTTCGGAAAGTTTTCAAATGAAAAAGCGCGTAAAGCGCTCGGATACACGACACGCCCAATTCGTGCAACAGTTCGCGACACACTTGAATTTATGAAAAAAAACGAGCAATTCAGTACGTCATTCGTCTTCCAGAACGGCGCCGCGAAAACACAGACCGTGGCTCGCTGACAGCCAAAAACAGTCCGGATACATTTTATTTTCGTGAAATCTTGCGGATCTGAAGATCCCTCTTTTAACAATGATTTCATCTTTGTCAAACGAGAATGCAAACGAGCAGTGTTAAAATTAGTGCGTCGCTCGTAGAGAGTCTGATTTTTTCGGTTTGAGGTCATTTTGTGCGTATTGGTTTGATGACGGATGCCTATTACCCGCAAATCGGCGGTGTTTCAACGTCTACATCTTTGCTTAAAAGGGGCTTGAATAGGCAAGGACATCATTCCATTATCGTAACGACGACAGATCCGGAACAACCGGACAACGAAGAGGATGTCTTCCGCGTTGTCAGCACACCATTCTTCAGCGCTAAACGTATGACGCTCGCCTTCCATCCGATTCTTGAGCGCAAGATCGAAGAGATGGGACTCGATCTCGTCCACACGCAAACGGAATTCGGTATCGGAAACTTCGGGCGTCTCATCGCAAAGAAAAACGGTCTCCCCCACGTTCACACGTTTCACACGCTCTATGAAGATTGGTTGAACGATCAGCTACACGCTAAAAGAGGCGGGCTCGGACAAAGACTGGTTCACTGGTACGTTCGCAAAGAGAGTCGCCGATTCTGTAATGCGGCACATGTGGTGATTGTGCCGACCGAGAAGACAAGGCGCATCCTCCGTACCTACGGCGTCGATGTTCCGATACGCGTGGTTCCGACAGGCATCGACCTCTATCGATTCTACGAGGCAAAAGACAACATCGAAGCGAGGCGTAACTTGAGACAGCAATACGGTATCGGTGACGATGATCGGCTACTGCTCTACGTCGGGCGTATCTCACAAGAAAAGCAAATTGAAAAACTCACCGTCTATATCGAAAAAAGGATGTCTCGGTGGCCTCAAATTCATTTTATACTCGTCGGTGACGGTCCCGCAGCCGGCAAAGTGAAGAACATTATCGAAGAAAGCCCGCATAAGGATCGCATCCATTTTATCGGACCCGTCCGCATGGAAAACGTTCCGCAATACTACGCGGCTGCCGATCTGTTTTTAAGTGCTTCTCAGAGCGAGACACAAGGACTTACATACTTTGAGGCGCTCGCCTCAGGCGTACCTCTCCTCGTACAAGAGGATACTTGCCTAGATGGCGTCCTTAACGAGGAAAATGGCATCTCCTTCCGCGACGAAACGTCGTTTGATCTCGGCTTGGCGACTATGCTGACGGAGACGGACGAGAAAAGATCTTTGCGAAGCCGGGCATCCGTAAAGAAAGCTCATGAATATGGTGTGACGTCGTTTGTCAATAAAGTTCTGGCCGTTTACGAGGAAGCATTTATATTAAAGGCAAGCAGACGGTAAATTGCATTAAATACATGTATTTATATTCAAATATGGCTAGTGCCGGGCGGTCCTTTTGCTATAATACACGTAGGTTGTTGTTTGTTTTGTCCGTATTTTCACGGACGGTATTTCGAGGAGGCATCTGTATGGTTACGACATTACTTGTCGCGCTACTCACCGCACTTGCTTCGCTAGTGCATATCCCCGTTGGCGATTCCGATTTCCGTGTCACCCTCGGCATGGTTGTCATGATGACCGGCTACCTCATCCTCAAGAAGAAAAAAGTGTTGAGGCTCGCCTTTTTCTCAGGTTTATTCGTCGGATTGTTGCGTATAGTCGTCTCCGCCATAAGCGGCATGGCGATCACGCCGAAGTTCGCCGGCTCGCTCTTGCTCGAATTTTTCTTTTACATCGGGTACGGTATTCTTTACCGATACACAGTTGAGTTGAACAAGAGCATTTATAAAATACCTCTCGTCTTTTCACTCGTGATATGTGATTTCGGAGGAAATGCACTTGAATACATCCTCCGCTTTCTCTATGCGGCAGAAGTATGGAAAGACACATCGCTTCTGACAATTCTTATCGCCGCATTTGTCCGATCTATCACAATCGTCTTGTGCGTCTTTTTGTACCGTCGCTTCATTGAGCCACATCTCTCGCTGAAGAAGGAGGAATCGCCATGATGGGAGTTTTAACTACGATCAAAGATTACCTCTGGGACTACATCTTGCTATTCGGGCTGATAGGCATAGGCATCTATATGAGCATCAGGCTTCGATTTCCACAAGTTACGAGGCTATTCCCGAGCATCGGCAAGCTTTTCAGGGACATTAAGAACAAAGTCCCTGTACAGGAAGGCCGTATGACCCCGTTCCAATCCCTCGCGACAGCCATTGCCGCACAAGTGGGTACAGGCAATATTGTCGGCGTCGCGACGGCGATCGCGTCCGGCGGTCCGGGTGCCGCTTTCTGGATGATGTTATCGGCTTTTTTCGGCATGTCAACTATATTTTCCGAGGCGGTGCTCGCCCAGTTTTATCGTGAGGAAAAGGATGGGCACCTCGTCGGAGGCCCCGCCTACTACATCAAAAAGGGAATGAAATCGAAATGGCTTTCGATTGTGTTCGCCATCTTTACCATCATCGCGCTCGGGATTGTCGGCCTGATGGTGCAGTCGAATGCCATTGTCACCTCGCTCAGTGAATCATTTAAGCTCTCGGGAACGTGGATCACCATCGGATTGGCCGCAATCGTCGGTGTCATTTTGACAGGCGGTATGCAACGTATCGCCGGTTTCTCCGAAAAGGTTGTCCCCTTGATGGCGTTTGCCTACATCTTAGGCAGTGTCATTATTATCTTCATGAATCTCGGCATGTTTCTCCCCGCCCTAAAGATGATTTTCGTCGGTGCATTCACACCGAAAGCGATTGGCGGAGGAGTTCTCGGTATTACAATCCAAAAGGCAGTTCAACTTGGACTCGCACGCGGCCTCTTTTCAAACGAAGCCGGCATGGGGTCGACACCTCACTCACACGCCGTCGCAAGCACTGACCATCCTGCGGAGCAAGGCTTCATCGCGATGATCGGAGTCTTTGTCTCCACTTTTATGATCTGCCTCGCAACCGTTATGGTAAATCTAACATCGGGTAGTTACGATCCCTCAATCCCGGCAGCGGAGATGGCAAAAGAAGCCACATTGATGACGCAACGCGGGTTTGCGAGCGGGTTCGGCACTTTTGGCGGCGCTTTCTTGTCCATTTCGCTGGCTTCGTTCGCCTTAACCACGATTATCGGTTGGTATTTCTTCGCCGAATCGAACGTCATTATGTTGGCGGGCGACAAAAAATCTATTGTCGGTATGTTCCGGATTATTGCGATCGGTTTTCTCGTCGTCGGCACACTTCTCGACGGTGAAATAATCTGGATGCTGGCAGACCTCTTCACCGGACTGATGGCGCTCCCCAACATTGTGGCGCTTCTGTTCCTTTCGGGAACTGCCAAGAAGCTTCTCGACCATTACGACAAATGCAAAAAAGAAAAACTGCTGAAATGGCCAACTGAAGATGATTTAAAGTGAAGTAGTAAGTAGGAACGCAAGGAGAGGTAACGGGCAGGGCGAACGGATAATCTAAAAGAAATAAATCTAAGCGGTCACTCAGGGCTATTTATCTGCGTGACCGCTTTTATCGCGTTCAATATGAATCAATCTTCGATCATGGCGATCGTATCAAGCAACATCCCGTCGCGGCTGATGACGCGCGCTACGGCGCGACCCATGTGAGTAGAGCGTGTGGGAACACCGGTGATCGATTCCGCTTTCGCTTTTAAATCGTGTATCGAGACGATGGGAAGTCCTGCACACTCAAGCCTCGAGGCAAGCTCCGATCTTCTCGGATTGCACGCAAGTCCATACTGCGTAACGAGCAAATCGATATCTTCACCCGGCGTCGAGATCGTGCCGACGCGATCAACGATTAAGGGCATTCTGGCGCGCATGATCGGCGCGACGATGATCGACAGTTTTGCACCGGCCGCCGTATCGCTGTGTCCTCCCGAACCGCCCATGATGACGCCATTCGAGTCTGTATGGACATTCACATTAAAATCGGTATCGATTTCCGTCGCGCCCAAAATGACGACATCGAGGTGATCGACGACCGACGATTTGGCAGCGGGGCTCGCGTAACGTGTCGCGCTAATCTCACCATGTCGTGCGTCTTCACCGATCGACAGAACGGCCTCGCGATCAAAACATTGAACGTCGAGAAGCGTCTCGAACAAGCCTTCATGCAACAAATTGACGAGCAGCCCCGTAATGCCGCCCGAGGCAAACCGGCCCACGATACCCTGCTCCCTCATGATTTCGCCGAGATATTGGGCGACCGCAAGCGAGGTTCCGCCCGCGCCCGTCTGAAAAGTAAAACCGTCCCTGAGCAATCCCGACGCGCCGATCGCTTTTGCCGCCTGTTCCGCAATTAAAAGCCCGATCGGATCGCGCGTGACGCGTGTCGTTCCCGACATGATACGCAAGGGATCCCCGATCGAATCGATGACTACGACGGCATCGACCGACTCCTCGGAGATCGACGCGTCGATAAGTGGGTACTCGAACAGTTGATCCGTCACGACGACGACATATTGCGCGTGCTCGGCGTCGGGCATCGCATAACCGATCGATCCGAAGGCAGCATTCCCCTGTTTGCCGTTACAGTTGCCGGCGCCATCTGCCGCCGATGCCGCGATAAAGGCAACATCAATGCGCGATTCTCCGCGATCCATCGCCGCGGGACGGCCTCCGTGACTTCTGAAAACAACTTCCCTCTCAAGCGCGCCTCGAGATATCGCCTGTCCTATCTGCGCATGCATGAAGTTGCACTCAATGCCTGTGACCGTTCCGTCACGTACAAAGTCGAGAATCGATCGGTGACAACCCATGAGCGCCGACGCGTTGACGGTTAAATCCTTTAGACCCAACACCGAGCATTCGGCAAGAACGGAGTTGAGAACGCGATCGCCCTCGCGCAGATGGTGGTGAAAAGAGATTGTCATGCCGTCGCGAAGACCTGACTGACGAATCGCTTCTCCTAGCGAAGGCATTACTTTTGTCTGACGTGTCATAAAGATGCTCCCTCCGTTTCAGCCGTGAGCATGCCACTCGCCCGAGCCAGCTCTAGTGTTCTCTCAGCCTGCCTCAAAACAGGCAAATCGATCATTTTCCCGCGAAGTGAAACAGCCCCGCGCCCCTCGCGCTTCGCCCTCTCCATGGCGTCAACGACTTCTAAAGCGAAGGCAACCGCCTCTTCTGTCGGGGTGAAAGCTCGGTGAATCGGGCGCAAATGGTGGGGCGAGATCGAGAGTTTTCCGTCGAATCCAAGGTCACGTGCATAGACCGTATCGGCATAACAGCCTTCCTCATCACGCGCATCCGTAAAAGGAGTATCGACGGCATCGACCCCCGCTGCCCTCGCAGCGAGAAGAAGTCTGGAACGGCTGTAAAAAATCTCCGTTCCCTCCTTCGTACGCGGACAACCGAGATCGGCACACAGATCTTCGCCGCCGAGCGCCAACGCTTCGACACGCGGCGTTGACATTGCCGCCTCAAAGGCCTTCTCGATGCCAAGCGCCGTTTCGATCAGGGCGATAACCTTTGTGCGCCCTTTTTCGATGCCACACTCCTCTTCGATGAGGTCGAGCATCACGGCTACGTGATGCAACGTCCGGGCGCCGTTGACTTTTGGCACCATGACGGAACGGGCGCCCGCCGTGACGACAGCTTCGAGATCCTTTTTAACGTACAGTTTCTCGAGATCGTTAATACGAACGGCGAGTCCACGTCTCCCGTAATCAATGGAACGGAGAGCCGACGCAACAAGCTCGCGCGCCGCATCCTTCTCCGCAGGAGCAACGGAATCTTCTAGGTCAAAAATAAGCACATCGGCAGGCAGCACGGCGCCATTTTGCAGCATGGTCGGCTGATTGCCGGGCAAGAAAAGGTATGACCGTTTCACGCATCGACTCCTTCCTCTTCTTCAAAAGAACGCCTGATCGCCGTGGCGAGCCTCGCACGTATCGTACAATCGAGTGCTCCTTGGTCTTCAAGCGATATCGTCCCGCTTGTCACGCCGAATGACTCAACCACTTCGCGAACTGATCGCATGATCGCATCGCCGAACTGATTGATGACGGGTGAATACAGCTTAATTTCGAGCGCGTCGGCAGGTTCGATCGTTACGAGCACATCGCCCGACTCCAGCGTGCCCGCTCTCGCTCTTTTCATCTGTTTACTGTTCATCGTTTTGCTCCGCGAAGTGCGAGAATGCGTTGCATCTCGTTATAGACGATCATGACGCCTTCATCGACGCCCATCCCCGGCTTGGCGAGGATTTGGTCCGGGTTCATTGCCATCGCAACGTGAACGCAAGTTTCCGCCGATCTGTTCGTCTCGTTGCACGTTCCTCCCATGTACGCACCGACGCCCTTCTCTTTGCAGTATAGGACGGCGTCCGCCGTGTTGTGGAGACTCCCGAGATCGGGTGTCTTGATCTGAATCATATGTCCGGCGCCGGCATCAACAAATGCGCGAACATCGTCGACCGTATTGCACCACTCGTCGGCGACAAGCTCTACGTTGATCCCGCGTTCGTCCACGAGCCGCGTCAGTTTCGCAAGCCATTCGAGCTGACCTTCACGTGATCCCGCATCGATCGGACCTTCCACGCGAAGCGCAAATGGGCGAGCCGCTTTCTCGAGCCGCTCTAAATAGTCGGCGATGACTTCAATGTTCTCGTATCCGAACAACAAGCCCACGGTACCGTAGACATCGATATGAAATACAGGATGATACGCGGGATCCTGCCGATGACGAAGAATCCGATCGCGAAGCCATGCCGTATATTCGACGAGCGTATCTCCGTTCGGTCCGAGTTTTTCAAGGTTATTGATCAGCGCATGCGGTAGCACATGCACGTGCTTGAGAATCATTTTATCCGCGTTGTCATGTCGCGCATCGCCTGTTTGTGAAAAGATCGGGATCATCTTCTCACTGACGTTCGTCCCGTACTCCTCGGCAATCACCTCACACATGAGCTTGTTTTTCGTCTTGGCGACGCAATCGAGAATCGCCTGCGACAAGCCGTAACGAATCGCCGTGTGGAGGCGGTTGCCGTATCGATCAGTCATCCGTTCGAACTCTTCCATCGTGTCACGGAAAGAATCGACGACTCTCCCCTCCAGTTTCGGTGCAATATCGCGCATGATCACGGGGATGAAGTCCTCCGCCAAAAACAACGGATCTCTTCCGCCAGCACCCGAGTATTGAACCGCCGCACAGTCACCCCATGCGATTGACCCGTCCTCCAGGACAAGCATGAGCGAGATCGATTCACCGGCTTGACGAATGGCGGTAAACCCGGATGTTTCCGGCGCTCCGTCATAAAAGAATCCGTCCATCTTCGCTCCTTGCTTGATGGCCTTCTGGTCGTCAAAATAAAAACCAGTCCGACCCGGAGCACACACTACTTTTGCTATTTTCATATGCTACCTCTTCCTCTCGCTTGTCCGTCATTGCTATTTAGTCGGACGACCGACAAGGCGTCCTTTGCTGATTGCGTACACGTCGTCGATGACCATCTGGAAGGACGGCTGACGATTCTCATATTTCGCGCGTTCCGCGATTTTCTCCTTATGGAAATCGAGAAGTTCCGGTGTCAACGGAACATTGCCCGCATGGAACAAGCGGATCGCTCCGTCATTATCGCGCGCAGGAAGCATCTTCCCGGCATTGTATCGGCTAGGCGCGAATGGGATATCGAGCACTCCCGAACGTATGGCACGTATGACTCCCTGAGCCAGGTCACCTTCACCCAACTCAAAACATTTATCCAGCACACAGCGAGTCTCCGCCGCGATGATGATTTTCTCATCTTTGAGGCTGTATGTATCGAGGCTCTGTTCACCCAGCATATTGATCATCTGGCGCGTGCAAAGCATCCCGTCGGCGTTGGCTTCTTTTGTCGGGACACCGATCGCTTCATGAGGCGTCTTGACAATAACCTTCGTCGCATGCGAAAGGGCAGCAACGGCACTCCCCCACGCGATAACGGAATACGCCTTCGACTCCTCCTGAGGGAAACCGCCCATCCACTGGTGGAGAACAGTCGTCACGTTGACATCTCCATAGCCATATTTTCGCAGATACTCATCCGTCAGGCTCTGCAAAACTTGTACAGCCGCGACATCTTGCGTCAAGTTGCCGCATTGTCCGTAACCGACCGTGATGTTTTTCACGCCTTGTTCGGCAGCGAGAAGGCTCTCGATGATCGCAACGCTATGTGAGATAAAAGGCGGGACGAGCGTGCCGGTCAAAGGTCCGTACGGCTCGCGATTGATCGGACAACCAGCCTCCTCATAAATACCCGTCAGGCGATCAACGTACTGCCAATCACGAATCGTCGCCTCGAGCGATACATTTTTCGCATAGGGAATATTGTAGGAGATTCCGCCTCCCTCGTAACTCGTATATCCGCCGGCGTACGCGATCTCCGTCAAGAGTCTCGCATCTGGAGTGCCGTGACGAATCTGGAGCGGCGTGTCGAGCGCGTCGATCAGCATTCGACATCCCGCAACGCCGTGGTTGACTGCCGGGAACCCGTTCAGCATCGCCTTGCCGGTACGTTCCGACTCTTTGATGCCGACTTCCGCCTCGTTGTAGCGGTTTTGTCTCGTGTAGCTGTCAATCGTCGTCGGCAGCAAGTCCGCCTCGCCGACATCCTGCAAATACGTCAAGAGCTCGATCATCTCAGGGATAAGCGGCACCCCCGCACGCGGTTGCACAAGTGTTTTGCCGTCCATTTTCGCTTTGTTCAGTTTGTAACTGAATACTTTGTGCTCCGGAAGATTCTTGTGGTACGTGAAGGCTTCCTCCACATCGACATCTTTTCCGGTCGGCCATTGTGTCAGAATCTCGGACCGGACACTTTCAAATTCATCACGTGTCCACTTCCTGTTTCTCACTTCATTCATATCGTTGCCCCTTCTTCAAGATCCCTATCGTTGTCACACTTATTTATGAATCATCGCCGGATGAAATATCTCCCGGCGACACAAGCTCGCGCTTGATGATACGTAATGCGATGTCTTTTTTGCGCTCGGCTAGAACACCCATAGCCGAGAGAATGTAACGGTCATCTTTTAAAACCGTTGCCTTCTTCGGGCGAAGCGACATCGGGTAACGCTCCGTATAGAGGGCGTGTCTCGCAATGTCGAGCGGATTCTGCGCATGGATGAACGATCCTCCCGTAAAGATGATCTGCCGTACGGAGCGGAGGTCTTTTCCCGTCTGGACGTAGACGAGTCCCGACGTGGTGAACGCTTCCTCAAGCACTCCTGCATGCCGTCTCGTCGCGATCTCGACAGCTCCAGATGCAAGTGCATGATCGAACCTCGCCATGGCATCGTCATTCGTAAGGGGAACCTTCGACTTGTCGTACGACAATTCGCTCATCAAGGTAGCGCAGTCATCCGACGTCAATCCGGAACACTCCGAAATCCATGGTTGACCGACTTCGGATACAATACCGGCGACACTGTACCGCATACCGATATCACCTTCCACCGTCCGCTTCGCATAAGGTTCGTCGAGCCCTTTACAGATCACATTCATGTCGATCGGCTCCCCCCTTGCGACCGTATAGACGTCCGTCGTCGCGCCTCCCACGTCGATCCCCATCAGCTCGCCGATACCTGGTTCAGTCTCCGTGCCGTCAGCCAATAACTTCATCGCGGAAAGAATGGCGGAAGGCGTAGGCATAAGGATGTCTGAGAGAATCTCTTTCGTTTTTGACAAACCGCGCGCATTCACGATATGTTTCAAAAAAAGATCGCGAATCTCGCGCTGAACGGGTTCAATATTGAGCACGCCGAAAGAAGGCATGACATTCGGACAAACTGTAACAGGGAAATCTTCGAGTGCATCCTCGCAGGCGTCAATCGCTTGGCGGTTGCCGGCGAGAATGATAGGAAATCGAACAGAAAGCGACCGCAATTTCCCCGCATTCTTCTCCATGCAGGCGCGATTACCGCCGTCCGTCCCGCCAGTCATCAAGAATATATCGGGGGGATCGGCTTCGATGTCCTTAAGATCGCGGCGCGTCAACTCATGAGTGAAGAGTCGCGTTATTCTCGCTCCTGCACCGAGTGCGGCGAGCCTAGCCGCTTCGGCGGTAAGCTCGGGCACAAGACCGGAAACCATCATGCGAAGTCCGCCCGCCGCCGAGGAACACGCCGATTTGAAATCAAAGGCGATGTCGCCCGTCACCCGACGCAAGCGATCGAGCGCAACGTTCAATCCCGTTCCGATATCGGAATCGGCCGTCGTGAAGGCGGACGCCGTTCCGATGATCTCCTCGGAGATGAGATCGACAGCAGTCACCTTTGTAAAAGTGCTTCCGAAATCGATCAGGAGAGCGTAACGCATTTTACTCGACCTCGAGGTCCTTTTTCAGATAAAAAATCGTCTCTTCCGGCGGTGTACCGGGCGGAAAGACACGGTCGAATCCCATCTCATGGAAACGCTTCTCGACGTCAACAAAGTCCTGTTTTCCGACGACGATATTACCGCCGACATAAAGGAGAAGACCATCGAGACCCGCCTCATCCATTTTGTCTCTCATGCCGCGACAGTCAAGTTCACCGTGTCCATACAGCGAAGAGATGACGATCGCATCCGCAGCCGTCTCGAGTGCCGCACCGATGAATTCTTCCTGCGACACCATGACACCAAGGTTCGTTACGTCAAAACCCGCCTCCCTGAAAGCATACTCGAGGATACGTATGCCTACCGCATGGACATCGGCGCCAATGACACCGATCACCAATTTCTTACCGTTCCCCTGTTCCATCTTTTCAGACCTCCTGCCGCGCATCTCGCGACATGATTTTCATGAATCCTCCCTACGAATGGAGCGATTCCCGTAAATCGCGATAATAATGCTCAATCGCATCATTGATATAGAGCATCGAACCCCTGTCACAGCCAAATTCCGTCCTGATAAAGACCTTACCTTTATCGGCAAATTCCTGAATAAGCACCATCTCTTTCGAATCGATCAAGTTTTCGTAGTCAGGTGCGAGAGCCACGACATCGAACTGTTCAATAAAACTGCGCGTTGATTCGGGGATACCGAATCGCGCGCGCCGAATCTGCAAGGGCTCAAGAAGATAACGCTCACATGCAGATTGCATCACATCGGCAAATCCCATGCTGATAGTCAGAATGCCGAGCGTAACGCCCTTTGGGAGACTCATGAACTCAGCGATGGAAGCCCGCGAGAGCTGGAATGCGACAGGCATCAAAGGCATCTGCTCAGGAACGAGAAGTTTCAGTTCCTTGTAAAGTCGCTCAGGCGCGACGATCAGATCGTATCCGGATAACAGACGACCGGGATGCGACAATACATCGTCGAACGGTATACGAAATGTGCCGGCAATGCGAATCGCGTCGAGAGATTGCGCAATGATAGAGCGCTCTTCCGAAGTCGCCGCGACAACGGCAACACGTACGGGGCGCGTAATATCTTCCATCTGCCTCAACCGCAATTCAAAAAAGATCTGAGCTTCGCGCGTCGTAAATTCGAGGCGGGACATCTCCTCGATCATCCGGTCGATCGCCGCAAGTGCTTTATCTTTACGACTTCCATCATCCAACTCCGCCGTGGAGGATGCAACAAACGTACCGCGACCTCGGCGCTGCTCGATGAGCCCATCACGCGACAACAAGGAGTATACGTGGCGGATCGTTCCGACAGACACACCGCGATTCTCGGCACATTCACGAATAGACGGAAGCTTTGCCCCGGCAGGCAATGCGCCTGACTCGATGTCGTCGCGAAGATCGCAATAAATCGTGCGATAAAGCGGATAATCTTCGTGATTAGAATTAGTCATGATGTCTTGTCAACCATATGTGTGGGCCGTCTCGGTAAAGATTGTTGCCTTCCGTATCGATGACGACTGTTACAGGCATATTCTCCACTGTAAGCCGGCGCAACGCCTCGGTACCGAGGTCCTCCCATGCGATGACCTCGGCCTCCTTAATCGTTTGAGAAATCAGCGCGCCGGCACCGCCTATCGCGGCGAAGTACACGGCGCTGTGCTCTTTCATCGCGGCGACTACTTCGTCACTGCGATACCCCTTCCCTATCATGCCGCGCAGACCGTTTCTGATGAGGCACGGTGTATACGGATCCATTCTTGACGATGTCGTCGGCCCGGCGGAACCTAAGGCTCGCCCAGCCTTGGCGGGCGATGGACCGACATAGTAGAGAACGGCATTCTCCAAAGGAAAGGGAGGCTCTTCTCCGCGCTTTAAAAGCTCTACCAAACGCTTATGACCTGCATCGCGCAATGAATAAATCATGCCCGAAAGCAGAATACGTTGACCGCTTTTCAATGCTCTCGCTTCACTTTCCGCAAAAGGCGCCTGAAGCCTGATAGTCTCAACCTGATCCGACATCACAGCACCTCCTGAATATGACGAGCAGCATGGCAATTGATATTCACGGCGACAGGCAATCCGGCGATATGTGTCGGAAGCACCTCGATGGCGACACCGAGGGCCGTCGCCCTGCCGCCGAACCCTTGCGGACCGATGCCCAGCTCATTGATCTCCGCGAGAAGTGATTGTTCCATCGCAGCATAAAAAGGATCTACATTCGACTCTGTCAAGGGTCTTGCCAGTGCGCGTTTGGCGGCGAGAGCCACTTGGTCGAATGTGCCGCCGATACCGATGCCTATGACAAACGGCGGGCAAGCATTAGGACCTGCCTTGGCGACCGTGTCAATCACGAATTTGCGCACGCCTTCCTCACCATCGGCAGGCAGGAGCATCGCGAGTCGGCTCATATTCTCGCTACCGAAACCCTTACACAACATAGTAATCGTCACGCGATCTCCCGGAACTAATCGTGTCGTCACCATCACGGGGGTGTTATCGCCCGTGTTGACCCGCCTCAGAGGATCAGAAACGACCGACATACGCAGAACGTACTTCTTATAGCCACGACGAACGCCTTCATTGATCGCTTCATATGGGTCACCCAGAAAACTGACATCGAATCCGACATCCAAAAAAGCGACGACCATCCCCGTATCCTGACACATGGGAACGCTCTCTTCAGCAGCTATTTCACAATTTAACAGGAGATCTTCAAGAACTTGGCGGGCAACCGTACTATCTTCCTGCTCCAACGCTTGCTCGATGGCATCGCGGATATCATCCGGCAACACGCAGGCAAGCTTACCGCAGAGCTCCTCAACAGCATCCCGCAAAATCACTACATCAAATTCACGCACAGACATCTGTCTCCCCTCTCAGAACTGATGTGCATA
>ENA-UPXM01000518-UPXM01000518.1-activated-sludge-metagenome-genome-assembly--contig:-NODE-518-length-55364-cov-5.993148_pt1 | contig 55364 bp, 49 predicted proteins | sample MGYA00238178_ERZ772708 | MGnify/ENA primary metagenome ERZ772708 (study PRJEB29002, sample SAMN05720212) | activated sludge metagenome | isolation source: anaerobic digester from wastewater...
GCCTGGTGGAATGGTCGTGAAAAACAGGTGGCGGAATGCTCGTGAAAAATCACAAACACAATCCCAGTAAAATACAAACGGGATAATTTTGGTCCGAGAACACTGACCGTCATTGACCACAACCACATAATCCCGCCAATCCTTCCATCCTTTTACCTTGACAATGCAAGTATAATTTGTTAGTTGTTGCCGCCTTAAAAATCACCATGCTTTCCCGTATTTCGTTTTTAATTTACAGAATTTCGGAGCATTACTATGGCCACAAGCAAGAAAAACAAGTGGGATGAAATCACAAAAATTCTTCAGCAGATGAAGGAAGATACCTTGAAGGAGATTCAGAAGAATCTCAAATGCGGTGCCGACACGCTGGCGGTTGCCGATCCCAGCGGAGATATCTATGATCAGGCATCATCCGAAAGGGATCGTGAGTTGGGTCTGCTGCTGGGTGATCGTGAGCGAGAAAAACTGCACAGCATCGATGAAGCACTGCTGCGCATCAGTGAAGGAGAGTATGGCATCTGTGAGGAGTGCGACGAGGAAATACCGCTCGGCCGGCTTAAGGCCATGCCATTTGCCCGTCACTGTGTAAAATGCAAATCGGATCTGGAGAAGCTGCAGGCACAGACCAAACGTTTTGAAGAGGACCGGGCCTATCGAGAAATACCGGTCGGATCGGAAGAAGAGGAGGCCTGATCCAGGCAGGTCGATTCGTAGAAAATCCATCTAGAAACACAAAAAACTGTTGACACTAATTTGGCGATGTAATATAAAGTATTTCTTCTTCGAGCCGCTAGCTCAGTCGGTAGAGCACCTGACTTTTAATCAGGTGGTCGTTGGTTCGACCCCAACGCGGCTCACCAAAATCAATAGGGTTACAGTTCGCTGTAACCCTTTATTTTTGGACACATAGCTTAGTTGGTAGAGCAGCCGACTCTTAATCGGCAGGTCCTTGGTTCGAACCCAAGTGTGTCCACCATATCAAAAAGCCGCACTGCATATGCAGTGCGGCTTTTTCAGTGATGCGTCTAAATTTCTGCATTGACTGCAAGACTAACTTCGCCAGCAGGACAAAACAACTCATTAACATCGCGATTCAGTTTCTACTCCAGGACGGCTGCGAGGCAGACCCACCCCCGCGACTGACTCGGATCTGTCCGCTGCCGTCAGTCCGCATCACATAAATAGCTTCCGAACCGGTTCTTGTCGAACTGAATGCAATAAAGCGCCCGTCCGGAGACCAGGTCGGGTTTTCATTGTTGCCAAGCGATGTCAGCTGCGTATCCTCACTGCCATCCAGCTTGATACTGTATATCTGAAAGCTGCCGCCACCCATGCGCACATAGGCAATTCTGTCACCTTTGGGAGACCAGCGCGGATTGACATTATAACCACCCGCTGTTGTCAGTCTCCTCACGTTGCCGCCGTTCGCATCCATAACAAATATATGCGGCTTGCCCAGGCGGTCAGAAACAAACGCGATCTGACTTCCGTCCGGTGACCAGGCCGGATATACCTCCAGGGAAGTGCCTACAGTCAGACGTTTGGGGGCACTACCGTCCCTGGCAATGGTGTAGATTTCCGAATCCCCATCCTTGCTCATCGCCAAGGCAATCCTTGTGCCGTTCGGAGACCAGGTGCCGGTAATATTCAACCCTCGGCGACCGGACAAAAGGGTTTCTGCATTAATCGACAGAACCCGCTTGTACAGGTCGGGATTACCGCGCCGGTACGACGTGTAGATAATTTCTCGGCCATCCGGGGAGATGTCAGGATTCAGGTTGATTGACCCATTCCTGGTCAGCATGGCCATGTTGTGGCCATCCCAATCCATAATTGCAATTTCCTTATTGCGCCTCTGTTTCATCACCAGAGCGATACGCGACGTGAAGCAGCCCTTCTCACCGGTCAGGCTGCGCATGATCTCATCGGAAAAGGCATGGGCAAATTGCCGCAATTCCTTGCGGTTGCCCAGAAAGCGTTTGGCAGTAAGCATCTTACGGTTAAGCACGTCAAACAGACGGAATTCCACCGTCAGATCGTTGCCCCTGATGCTGTACTCGCTACGTACCAGCAGATCATACCCGGCAGCCATCCAGGGCGTAAAATCGGTTTGGGAAAACATGATGCCGCCGGGCAAAGGCAGTTTTTCCCTTGTCTCGGCTGACACCAGGCCGGTCATGTTCATGTCAAAGGCAATGACATCGGACATCTCTTTGGCTGCATCCGCAGCTACCGAGCTATCCGAGCTGCGCGGGGCATCCACCGCAAGACGCATCAGGCGGTTACCAGGAGCCGTGACCTCTATGTACCCGTTGGCGGCACGCAATTCATGGGGCACCAGCAGGCACACCAACAACAAGACTATTTTTATTACGTTTATGCGCATTAGATTATTTCCTGTTTGAGACGCCCTGAGGTTTAAAGCTGAAACCACCTTCAAACGGTTTACGATTGGGGGTTGGTCGGAAATCCCTGCGGGCCCGCTCTATTGCATTGCGAACTGCAATCTCGAACACTGTGTCACCGCTGCTGTACTCAACCTTTTGACGGGAAAGCTGCCCATTTGCAGCAATAAACAGCCGAATTCGCACCTCCGGTCGGCGACTGGAATAACTGATCGTTTGCGCAAGTGCATCCTCAAGCCTGGATTTGATATAGGCCTCATAGCTGCTACCCGCCTCCGTCCCGAATGCCCCCGGCATACCACTTCGGCCAGTACCGCTACCCCTGCCGCCACTACGCAGCCGCTCAATCGCCGCCTCGGCCTGCTGTGCTTCCGCCTTGCTCTGAACCTTGGCCAACGCCTTGCTTAGCGGGTCAAACTGATCTGTTCTGGAAACGGCTGGTGATTTTGCTGTTTCCTTCCCACTAGCAGCTTGCGGCATGGTCATCCGCTGCGAAACGGCAACGCCGGGTGATTCCTGCCCATCTCCTCGCTGTGTCGGACTGCCGGACCTTGGCGAGGCCACGGGCAAATTGACCACATCCACATAGTAGGTTTCCCTGACAGTCAGATCCGGCGGGAACAGACCCCCCCACCAGCTCATTAACAAAAAAACCGTCACATGAATGACGGTAGAGAGCATGAAGCAGGGGGTGATTTTTTTATCCGAAGTCCGCCGGGGGGCCATTATTTCCCAGCCGCCGGTTCCGTCACCATGCCCAGCCGTTCAATGCCGGCGCCCTTGATGTCAGCCATGGCACGTACCACCTCGCCATATGGCACCCCGGCATCAGCCTTAAGAAAGATCTCCTTCTTCTCGCGGCTGGCAAACATTTCTGTCAAACGGGGACGCAATTCGGAGGCGGGCACCTGATCCTTGTTGATAAATACACGTCCGTTTTTGTCAACGGTCACAATTACGGTTTCTTCCGCCTGCGTCATGGCGCGCGTCTCAGCCTTGGGCAGGTTTACCTGCACCCCCTGCTGCATCATGGGAGCGGTAACCATGAATATAACCAATAGCACCAGCATGACGTCGACAAAGGGAGTGACGTTGATTTCAGACATCGTGCGACGGTTGTCGTCCTGTGGGCCTGTCATTGCCATGATCTATTTCCCCGCCAGATTACGCTGGACAATATTGAGGAATTCGGTGGTGAAGCTGTCCATTTCCTTGAGTAGTACACGGATTTTGTGCTGAAAGTGGTTGTAGGCCATTACGGCCGGGATGGCGGCAACCAGACCAATGGCTGTGGCAATCAGCGCCTCGGCAATGCCGGGGGCGACGACAGCTAGCGACGCAGAGCCGGTTTTACCGATACCTTCAAAGGCGCTCATGATCCCCCAGACAGTGCCAAACAAACCGATGAAAGGGGAGGTGGATCCGGTGGTTGCCAAGAAGGTCAGATACTTCTCTAGTCGGGTAATCTCCAGGTTTGTTGCACGGCGCAATGAGCGGGTCACATTATCCATGGTGCCAAGGTCAGTGCTGATGGCGCCTCTATCTCCCTTGTCCTCTGTTTCGGTGACCTTCTTCAGCTCGGCATGACCTTCGTTGAAAAGCACGGTCAGGGGTGAGTTGGGAAAACGATCCACTTGGGAGGCAATCGTATCAAAACTTTTTGCTTTCCAGAACAGGTCCATAAAACGGACCGATTCCGCATTGGCACGGTGCACCTGGTAAAATTTAAACATAATGATAGTCCATGAGACCACCGAGAAAGATATCAGAACAAACAGGACCAACTTGACAACAATGCCTGTGCCGAGCAGTAGGGCCACGTAACACCTCCAACCAAAATTTATCAAAAAAATCTATTCCTAACAGGTGTTCAAGTCAAGTTGAAAATGGCTGGAAATCGCCAGCTTAATGGCAGTTTATCGACCACATGTCCGACTTCATTGCGCCCGGATTGCTCAAAAAGCTTACTTTCTCGATAAGGCTGTGGTAAATACTTGAATCTTGAATATTAACGCTGTTAATAGCAAGCAGCTATTGGTGCAGTTGCTATGTCATTGTTTCACAATACACAAGAAGGAGCCGGTTATGTCAAAGAATAATGAGAATGCCGCTGCCGCTGTAATTGCTTTTGTATCAGGTGCTGTCATTGGCTCTGTAGCTGCGCTTCTGCTAACACCCAAGCCGGGTAGCGAAGTGCGGGCAAAGCTTGCTCTGTTTGGAGAAAATGCCGCGGACAGACTCAAAAAATACGGTAGCGAAGCCCGTTCCAGGGCCTGTTCGAAGCGCACAGGATCCGAACTCCGATATGACGGCGGGGATGGCTGGATTTAGGTTTAACATGCAGCCAGCCTGATATGATTCACCAATACAAAGGGCCGTTACAGGGAGAACAATCCCGAAAACGGCCCTTTGTTTCAATGATGGTATGGCTCTCCATTGATAATGGTGAAGGCTCTGTATATCTGCTCAAGCAGAAACACACGCACCATTTGGTGGGTGAACGTCATTCTGGACAACGAAAGCAGCCTTCCACGCCTGCGAAACTCATCCGAAAAACCATATGCCCCGCCGACAACAAACACCAGTTCGCCAAGACCGCTGTCGCGCTGCTTGCTAATATAAGCTGCCAAGCCTGCCGAGTCTGTCTGTTCCCCCCGTTCATCCATAATCACCACAGCAGCTCCGGCCGGCAAGCACTTTGTCAGCCGCTCACATTCGCGGCGTCTCATCTCTTCCGCTGCAGTGCCTTTCTCGTCACGCACCTCGCACATTTCGAACGGGGAATAACGCCGAATGCGGCCGACATAATCGCCTACAGCATCCTTGACCCATTGCTCGCGGCTTTTCCCAACGCAAACAACACGCAGCTTCATGGCCGCCCCTCCGCCTGCATCAGTTTTGATGTCAACAGCACGCACATCAAACAGGCAGCTCTGCCGGCAGGCCCAGTCTGTATAAGCCAGGCACTAATCGCGCGGCCTGCCCGCTTCATGTATGGTCATCGGCAACTCCACCACCTGAGCCATTTTCCACAGCCCATCCAGATCATAGTAACTGCGCAGCGGTTCATGGAATATGTGGACCAATACATCACCGTAGTCCATAACCACCCACTTGCCTTCGCTTTCACCCTCAATGTCATTCACCTTGCCGAATTTCTTCAGGCCAATGCGAATGCTATCGGTAACTGCCTGAACGTGACGATCGGACGTTCCAGAGGCAATCACCAGGTAATCTGCAATCGACGAGAGTCGGGATATTTCCAGCACTCTAATATCATAGGCCTTTTTGTCGAAGGCCAGCTCAGCACATTTAAGTGCCCGCTCCAGCGAAGTCAGTACTGCTTTAGGCTGCAATGCAACCGATTTGCTTGTGGTCATCAGATATAGATCCTTTGTTTCTTGATGTAAGCTTCCACTTGTGGTGGCAATAAATAACGTATCGAACTTTCACTACGCATCCTGGATCTGATCTCACTTGATGAAATACCCAGCAAGCAGCTATCCAGAAACTGCACCGTTGTTCCAGAACAGTGTACAACAGCAGCCTGTTCATCCAGCCGTTCGAATTGATGGCGGATAGCTGAAGGCAGTGCCATAATCGGGTTGACGACCACATATCCGGGGCGCTGTACAACAATCAGGTTGCAGGAGGCAAATATTTGTTCATAGCAGTGCCACTGTGCCAACTCGGAAAACGAGTCACTACCGATGATAAAAAACAGCTCATCCCCTTGGTTTTCCGCTTGAAATGCATTAATCGTATCTATGGAATACGATTTCCCGCCACGTTTGGCTTCCATGTCCGATATTTCAAAAAACGGATTGCCTTGAATAGCAAGCCGTACCATCTCAAATCGGTCTGTAAATGCAACCTCATCCACCAAAGGTTTGTGCGGAGGATCAGCAGCCGGAATAAACACTATTCGATCAAGCCCGCACACATCCCTGGCTTCTTCCGCTATCCGCAGATGACCAAGATGTATTGGATTGAACGTGCCCCCCATCAGGCCGGTTTTCATCACATCAGCTCTTTCTGGCCTTAACATCAGCCTGCAGCTTGAAACAACCTGAACGGGTGTGACATTTTGATGGCAAGCCCAGCATCACCATTCAAGACCTCAACCTATTTTACACCTATTGTCACACAGGCAGTCAAACCGTCAGAACCACAGCAGCGAGCAGCAAACACAACGAACGTTCAAAAAAACGAACACTGATACAACCAACAGGTTCTGCCACATGTTCGGCAGCCTCTGACCACCTTGCATGTTCACATTACGAACACTGCGCCTGTTGATTACAGAAATTCACTCAGTTTTTCGCGTTCATCCACAAGGTAGAATTCCAATGTTTTGCGCAAAGCTTCATCCGCGCTTGTAACCGGCATCCAGCCCAGGCACTCCTTGGCGCGTTTGATCGAAGGCACCCGTGTCAGCATGTCCTGATACCCCTTGCCATAGAACTTGTCCGAACTGATTTCTTCGATGCGGCATTTTTCTGCCTTGTGCCGATACAGCGGAAACTCCGAGACCATATCACGCAGTTTGCAGGCCAGTTCCCTGACCGAGAGGTCATTATCAGGATTACCGATATTGAAGATCTGACCATCAGCACAACCGTTTTCGTTCGCAATGATCTTCATCAGGCAGTCAATACCATCTTCGATAAAAGTGAATGATCGTCTTTGATTGCCGCCATCCACCAGCAAGATCGGCTCTTCCGCCAAAATATTGTAAAGAAATTGGGTTAAAACACGCGAACTGCCTTCTTTGGCGGTATGGATGCTGTCAAGTTTGGGGCCAATCCAGTTGAATGGCCTGAACAGTGTAAATTTCAAACCCTCATGCATGCCGTAGGCATAAATGACGCGGTCCAGCATCTGTTTGGCACAGGAATAAATCCAACGCTCCTTGGCAATCGGGCCAAGCATCAGAGGCGAATTCTCTTCATCAAACTCCCGATCTGGCGACATGCCGTACACTTCGGAGGTGGAAGGAAAAATTACACGTTTATTGTATTTATGACAAAGTCTGATGATCTTGAGGTTTTCTTCAAAATCCAGCTCGAAAACCCGCAGCGGAGCCTTCACATAGGTAACTGGCGTTGCAATTGCCACCAGCGGAAGTACAACATCACATTTTTTGATGTTGTACTCAATCCACTCCTTGTTAATGGTGATATCGCCTTCCAGGAAGTGGAAGCGTGGATCTCCCAGGGAACGTTCCAATTTGTCAAAGGCCATGTCAAGCCCGTACACCTCCCAGTCGGTCGTGGTCAGGATACGATGCGTCAAGGCATTACCGATAAAGCCGTTAACTCCCAGAATCAGCACTTTCATTTGATTATCTCCTCGAGCGGATGCGGGGCGGGGTCAACGCCTTTTCAGGCGCATTACCGCTAAACCGTAGCGTTATTCAAATACCATACAAGCATCAACCTCAAGATCTGCTGCGGCGAATTCCTTACCACCTTCCAGTTGCAACGAACGGAGCTCCAGCAAACCGTCACCCGTGCCGATCCTCAGCGGGGTTCGGTCAACTATCGTACCCGGTTCACCATGGCCCTCAACCGGCCAGGCCGACCAGATCAGCAGCTTTTTACCCCCGATGGTGGTGAATGCGCCGGGGTAGGGGTGGGTAACTCCACGAATCAGGTTGTATATCTGCACCGCGCTTTGCGTCCAGTCAATACGGCCATCAGCAGGTTTGCGTCCCCCAAAATAGCTACCACAGGTCAAATCCATGGGATTTCTAGCGGCACATCCAGCCAGCAGCAACGGCCATGACCTGGCAATCACCACTACTGCAGCCTCAGTAACCTTTATAAATACGTCATAGGCGGCATCGGTAAAATCAATGGCCACCTTTTCCTGGTCAACCACGTCGCCCGCATCCGGTTTGGCCACCATATAGTGCAAAGTAGCGCCCGTTTCAGTTTCGCCATTGATGACAGCCCAGTTTACAGGCACACGTCCACGGTACTTTGGCAGCAGAGAACCATGCATGTTCAGCGCTCCCAAACGGGGTATCTCCAGCACGGATGTATTGATCATGTTGCGGTAATAAAAGGAGAACAGATAATCCGGAGCCAGTTGGCGCACCCGTTCCTGATTTTCCTCCAGGTTGATATCACTGGTTAGGCAGGGGATATTGTGCAATTTGGCCAGATCGCGGACAGACGAAAACCATATTTCTTCACTTGCAGCATCCTCGTGGGTGAAAATCAAGGATACATCTGCCTGCTGCCTGATCAGCTCAACCAGGCACCGATAACCCACGTTATGGTAGGCACAAACCACCAGGCGATTATTCGTCAAAGCCGTAGGTCCTCCTGATTACATAACGAGGCCTTTTGCGAACCTCCTGGTAGATACGCCCCACATATTCACCAACAATACCGATGCCAAGAATAATGATGCCCACAAAGAAAAACAGAATGGCAAAAAGGGTGAATACACCTTCTACTTCAGAACCGATAATAAAGCGTCTAACCATCAAAAACAGGGCGAACACCAGCGAAAATAGTGCTGTGATGATGCCGAACAGAGCAAACAACTGCAGCGGCACTACCGAAAAACCGGTCATGAGGTCAAAATTAAGTCTGACCAGGCTGTACAGTGAATATTTGCTCTCACCGACCATGCGTTCAGCATGGGCTACCTCGATTTCTGATGGATTGGAGGCAAAGGTCTGCGCCAGAGCAGGTATGAAGGTTGTCGACTCACCGCAACGGTTTATGTTTTCAATGATATCGTGGTGATAGGCTCTAAGCATGCAGCCGTAATCATTCATGCGCATGCCCGTCATCTTGTTGGTCGTGATATTGACAATCCGCGATGCTATCTTTCGAAAGGGGCTATCCTGCCTTTTCAGCCTGATCGTTCCAACAACGTCATGCCCCTTTTCAACCTCGGCGATCAAACGCGGGATCTCTTCCGGTGGATTTTGCAGATCAGCATCCAGAGTAACCACAATTTCTCCGGATGCCTTTTCAAAAGCGGCCAGGATGGCCATATGTTGGCCAAAGTTGCCATTGAATTCGATCACCTTCACACCCGGATAGTCACGAACCATTTCGCGCATGATCTCAAGCGATCGATCCCTGGAACCATCATTTGTCAATATGATTTCAAACGACTTGCCGACCTGGCTGACAACAGGGTAAAGCCTTTCCATGAGCGGTCTTAGGTTGCTTTCCTCGTTATAAACTGGAACCACAACGCTTAAATATGTTTGTCCCATCGGCTGCTCCACGTGTTAGCCCCTGACCAGCTCGGTCACGATTTCCTGCCCATACAGCTCTCTTTGCCAGTTACGCATACCTGCAATCACACCCAGTCCCTCCATCGAGGCGGGATTCTGCTCGGCAACTGCTTCCAGCAGCCAATTCGGCGCAACCACCCCGCTATCAAGCCCAAACCTGGCGCTGATATCCTGTCTCCAGGCTTTGAGCTGTTTAGTGCGCTGTCTGGCACCTTCAGAAATCTCGTCCCGGCTGATCCTCGGGAAACGCGGCAGTTCTGCCTCAGGGACTGCGAGGCCCTCAGCAACAGCCGTGATGATTTTGTCACCGTATCGCTGTATCTGGCCCGGTGTCATCCCCTTTATGGACGTAAGTTCATTCAGTGAACGCGGCCGTTTATCGGCCAATTCCTGCAGGCATTCAGCCGAAAGTATCTTGAATGGAGGCCTGTCCTGCGCCATGGCCAAACGATCTCGCATCTGCAACAGCGACTCTAGAACCGCAAGTCCACGACCCTTGAATTTTCCGGCCCCCTTGAAGCCCAGGAACAATGGTCCATTCTTTTCTGTGACCCTGGCCTGACTAATCAGCCGGCACTCTTCATCCAGCCACAGTCTACGCCCCGCTTGCTGCAGTTCACTGGCAAGCTGATCATACAATGGCAGCAATGTGGCTGTATCTGCAATTGCATAGGCGCACATTTCCGGGCTGAGTGGCCGGCGGCTCCAGTCTGCCTTCTGATACTTTTTGTCGAGTTCAATACCAAAACGTGCTTTCAGCAGGGCTGCCAGTCCAAATTCATTAATTCCCAACAGCCTTGAAGCTACCATGGTATCAAAAAGGTTGCACACCTCTATTCCAAAGTCGCGGTGCAACGATCGAATATCATAATCCGCGCCATGCATTACAACCAGCAAATCAGGATTACTGAACGGTACCGCCAGACAGGACAAATCAGCAATGGCCAGTGGATCAATCAACCAACTCTGTTTGCGGGTAGATATCTGTATCAGGCAGACCTTCTCCCGATAGTGGTGCAGCGAATCCATCTCCAGGTCAACGGCAATTTCCGTTTCACGTTCAACAGCATCCACAACGGCAGCTAATTCGGCCTCACTGCTTATGATTCCTTGCATATCTCGTCTACTTTCTGTCCCCGAACTCCATGATGAGCTCGTATGCCGTGTTCCGCTGCGCGGCCTTGAAACCAGAGCCATTTATCAATGCCACCATCTCGTCCTGGCTCATGCGAAAACTGCATCCGGCGGCGGCGACCACATTTTCCTCCAACATGGTTCCACCCAGATCGTTGGCACCAAAGAAAAGTGCCACCTGTGCCATTTTAGCTCCCTGCGTCACCCAGCTGGCCTGAATATTATCTATGTTGTCCAGCACAATCCGAGACAACGCCAGCACCTTCAGATACTCTACACCGGTAGCAGTTCTGCCACCCAGCTCCGTATTGCCCGGCTGATATGTCCAGGGGATGAATGCCGTAAAAGAGGCACCTTGGTCCTTGAGCTCACGAATACGCAGCAAATGATCAACAATATGTTCAGGCGACTCGCCGCAGCCAAACATCATCGTTGCCGTTGTTGGCATGCCAAGGCCCGCAGCAGCAAGCATTACATCCGCCCATTGCCGCCAACCGATCTTATTAGGCGAAATAACTTGTCGCACCTCGTCAACCAGGATTTCTGCCCCACCACCCGGAATTGAATCGAGTCCGGAGGATTTAAGCCGGTCAAGTGTATCCAGCACAGACAACCCAGATGCGCTGGCGATACAAAGTATTTCGGCTGGAGACAGTGAATGAACCTGCACCCTGGGGAAGCGGTTCTTGATAGCACAAAAGAGCGACTCAAAGAACTCGATTCGTATCTGCGGGTTCAATCCCCCCTGTAAAAGCAACTGGGTACCGCCCTGTTCTACCAGCTCAGCCACCTTATCCAGAATGGCTTCACTGCTCAGAACATAGGCATCCGCTGCCCCCTGATCTCGATAAAAAGCACAAAAACGGCAGCGCGATTGGCAGATATTTGTGTAATTTACATTACGGTCAACAACAAAGGTGACACGGCTTTCATGATGCCGGTGCTGGCGAAGGTTATCAGCCATCTGCCCCAGTTCAATCAAGTCACCTTCCGTCAATAACTGCAGCGCCTTTTCACGACCCAGCCTGCCGCCGCACATAAAACTTTTATCTGCTGCCAAGGTATTCATAATCACATTCACACCCGCCCCAATGGACACGTTCTGGCAGTTAATGCAAGCGGTATGTCACTTTAGTTCAGATTGCGATCAGCTGCAACTCCAAACTGGGCAAAAACTGCCTGATTACAACAATCATCTTACAGAACATCCAATTCTGCCCTACAAGGGCCTATCGCCCAAAAAGCAAGCTGGGGTATACAAAAGTTTTTTTTGGCACTCCTGAGTCAAATTTGAAGCGGAGTGCTGCATTGCCACTATTAGAAGTTATTTCGCATAGTTATGGTTAAAAGGCTTCTCTGTCCGGCCCCATACGGCAATACATAGTTATTCTCACTTCGTATTTCATAGCCTAGCTGCGCCAGCAATTCATCCGCTTGATCCAGCTCGGCTTTCAATGCTGGCCCCTTCATGGCGACTATTCGTCCGCCTGTCGCCAATAACGATGAAACCAGTATTACAAACCGTGAGAGATTGCTAAATGCCCTTGATACAATAACGTCGAACGGCTTAATGCCGGTTACAGAAAGTTCTTCAACCCTGGCATGAAGCACTTCAAAGCCTGTTAATCCCAGACTTCTAGCAGCATGCCGCTGAAACATGATTTTTTTGGCCACGGAGTCCACAGACACAACCTCTATTTCCGGTCGCATGATCTTTAGTGGAATCGCTGGAATTCCAGCTCCGGAACCAACGTCTAGCACCCTTTCAGCGCTTTCAACCCGTTGAGCAAAGAACAGGGCATCAACAATGTGTTTAGCTGCTACAGCTTTTCGCTCAGTAATTGCAGTCAGGTTGATTTTTATGTTCCATTTCAGCAGTTCGTCAGCATACATTGCCAACTGCTCAAGCTGAATCCGTTCGACACGAATACCCGCCTGCCGAACTGCATCATCAATGGCTGTCAGCATCACCCATCACCCCGGCCAATGATTTCCAAGCATTCCCTTTAATTGCAATCGATAGCACAGAAACAGCTGCTGGCGTGACGCCCGATATGCGTGACGCTTGGCCCAACGTGTCTGGGCGGTATTTTGTCAGTTTTTCCCGCACTTCACTAGTCAGGTCTGCCACTGAGGCATAATCAATGTCAGCAGGAAGAGGCGCATTTTCGAGCCTGCTTGCCCTCGCAACCTCTTCAAGCTGTCGATCAACATAACCTTTATATTTTATACTTATTTCTACCTGTTCCCTTATTTGCATCGGAGTTTCACGTGAAACATCATCAATTGCTTCCAGGTCACTATATGAAACATCGGGCCTTTTCAAGAGTTGTTCAAATGAAGTACCCTTCTGAATATCTGAATATCCATGCGCAGCAAAATATGAACGCTGTATTTCATCCAATTTCACACGCGTGCTGCATATCCGAGCATATTCCTGCTCAATCTGCTCACACTTGGACAGAAATAGATCAAAATCTCGGTCAGACACAAGGCCAACCTCATGGCCGTAGGCCCTGAGTCTGATATCAGCATTATCTTCACGAAGCAGCAAACGATATTCGGCACGAGAAGTAAACATGCGATATGGCTCTTTAGTGCCCAGGGTAATCAGATCATCGATCATCACTCCAATGTAGGCCTCGCTGCGCTTCAAAATAAGCGGCTTTCGACCCTTGGCACGCAAAGCCGCATTGATACCGGCAATAATGCCTTGGCCTGCAGCCTCCTCATAGCCGGACGTCCCATTAATCTGGCCTGCATGGTACAGATTTGGCAGCAATTTTGTTTCTAAAGAGGCATGGAGTTGGATCGGATCAACATAGTCATATTCTATACCATATGCCGGGCGCATAATCTCCACACGCTCCAACCCACGTATTGATCTGTAAAAGGCAATCTGGATATCAATCGGCAGCGATGTAGACATGCCGCTCGGATAAACCTCAATCGTATCTAGGCCCTCGGGTTCAATAAAGGTCTGATGGCGCTCCTTTTCCGGAAAGCGAACAACCTTGTCCTCAATCGATGGGCAATATCTGGTACCAATACCTTCTATGATCCCTGCATATAGTGGTGAGCGATCAAGGCCGGAGCGGATTATTTCGTGCGAACGGGAATTTGTATAGGCAATATGGCAGGGAACCTGCGGCATGGAGATCTGCTCGGTGGCATACGAAAAAGGGCGGGGCGGTGAGTCGCCATGCTGAATTTCAAGAACAGAGAAATCGATTGTCCGAGAGTTCAAACGGGCAGGTGTTCCGGTCTTCAATCTACCCACCGCAAAACCGATCTGCCGCAGCTGATCTGAAAGACCTTCGGAAGGGAGATCTCCAGCCCGACCGCCAGGATAGTGGTTCAATCCGATATGTATCAGTCCACGCATGAAGGTACCGGTGGTCAATACCACCGTTTTGCCAATGTAGCGGATACCTGAGCGCGTATCGACACCCCTCAGCTGATCGTTTTCAAGATATAGCGCTGTTACTTCGCCCTGCATCAGGCAAAGGTTATCCTGCTGCTCCATCACACGCTTCATTCTCAATCTGTACAACTGCTTATCGGCTTGGGCACGCGACGCCCTGACAGCAGGGCCTTTTCTTGTGTTCAAAATCCGGAACTGAATACCTGTGGCATCGATGTTACGGGCCATCTCTCCACCCAACGCATCGATTTCCTTTACAATATGACCCTTTGCCAGGCCACCGATGGAGGGGTTACACGACATCAGCCCAATCGCATCAAGATTGATTGTAAGCATCAGGGTGTTACAGCCCATGCGAGCAGCAGCCAGTGCAGCCTCACAGCCTGCATGTCCGGCTCCTACGACAATAACATCAAAACATTGTTCATATATCATCATCGGTCATTCTCTCTAAACCATGCCAGCCCCGTATCGGCCAGCCACAAGTTAAGTCCATTAGTCGTACATACAAAAATATTACTTGGTCTCCATTCGGAAACTCCGGATGAGAAACTATTGGTGTCCGATTTGGAAAGCGTGGGGCTTTCTCAATCAGGGTGTTACGCAGAGGCGTACATAGGTACGCCGCACAAGCAATAACGAAGACTGACGCCGCCAATCGGAAAAAGCCGGTTTCCGAACTTAAACTACTTACCAATGCAAAAGGATGAAAAAATCTCGTCTAAAATTTCATCATTTGAGCATTCCCCCGTTACTGTCCCAACACTGGCGAGCGCATCTCGCAATTCTACCGCAAGCAATTCCAATTCAACACCAGACCGAATGCCTGTATTAAATCTAAGCAGTGACTGATTAGCGGTAAAAAGCGCATCCCGATGACGTGCCCTGGAAATGGTAACAAAATCCCGTTTATCAATATCTGCAGTGTGCAAAAAACAACTGCGAATGGCGTCCCTTAAATGATCCAAGCCAACACCGTTATTAGCAGAAATATCCACCCGGGGGAAGTTATCCAGAGAACGGGGCAATTCCAGAACATGGGGAAGATCGGTCTTATTTAGTACGAGTATGCATCTGCTACCTGAGATCGATGTTTCAATCAACCGATCCTCAGCATCAAAGGGACGGGACCAGTCAAGAACAAACAGAACCAGATCAGCAATCGGCACCTTTTTAAGAGCACGGTTAATACCTTCCTGCTCGATCACATCATCAGTGTGCCTGATACCGGCTGTGTCAAGCAGCCTGACCGGTAAACCGCAGATGTTTACTGCTTCCTCAATTATGTCACGGGTAGTGCCCGGTATGTGTGTAACAATCGCGCGATTCTCGTTAAGCAGACGATTGAGCAGGCTTGACTTTCCGGCATTCGGTTTCCCAATAATCAGCACTGATATGCCTTCACGCAAAGTGTAACCATCATCATAATTTGACAGTAATTCGGAAATAATAGTCCCGGCATGTTCGGCGGAACTACATATTAACACAAGATCCGTGTCACCAATGTCTTCGTCAGGAAAATCAATATAGGCCTCTACGAGTGCCAATGCGCGCACAAGAGCATGTCTGGCCTCGGAAATACGCTGCGACAAAAGGCCCTCACGCTGATGCTGTGCCAATCGTAAGGCAGCATCAGTCTGCGAGCTGATGATATCCATAACTGCTTCAGCCTGCACAAGATCGATCCTGCCGTTAAGGAAGGCACGACGGGTAAATTCGCCAGGTTCAGCCAATCGTGCGCCATGCCGCAAGACAAGATCAAGAACACGCTCAACCACCAACATGCCGCCATGGCAATGAAGCTCGAGCACATCCTCACGTGTATAGGAGTGTGGAGCCTTCATGATGACAGCCATCGCTTCATCTAGTGGCTCACCACAAGAGTTATCAACAATGCAGCCAAAATAAAAACGGTGGCTGACCAAGCCACCGTTGTTAAGCGGTTTGAAAACCAAGTCTCCGATAGTTGAAGCCAGGTCTCCACTAACACGAATTATGCCTATGCCGCCATTGCCAGATGGCGTACTGATAGCAGCTATTGTATCACGAATATACATACAGCCCCGGATTGCCTCAATGTGACTAAATATCTGACTTGTTGATATACATCTGCTGACCAATCGTGAGTACGTTATTTACTAGCCAGTATAGTACAAGGCCGGAAGGAAAATTAAGAAACATGACCGTAAAAACAACCGGCAGATAAAGCAGCATTTTCTGCTGCATGGGGTCGCCTGCAGCCGGAGTGAGTTTTTGCTGAATAAACATGGTCACGCCCATGACAACCGGTAAAGGTCCGATTACAAATGGAAGTCCAAGCAGATCACCGATCAGGTTGTCTGGACCGGATAAATCGTTGATCCATAAAAAGAAGGGGGCATGCCTTAATTCAATGGACGACATCAACGCCTTATAAAGAGCAAAGAAAACCGGTATCTGAACTACCATTGGTAGACAACCGCCCATAGGGTTAACCTTATGTTCACGGTATAATTCCATCACAGCCTTGTTCATGGCATCGCGATCATTAGCATACTTTTCCTTGATAGCAGCCATCATCGGCTGCACCTTCTGCAGATCCTTCATCGACTTGTAACTTTTATGCGTCAATGGGAAAAACAGGATCTTGAGGATCACCGTAATGATAATGACAGCAATACCGTAATTGCCCACATACTTATAAAAAAACTTGAGGCAATACAGCAGTGGTTTGGCAAGAAATGAAAACCAACCCAGATCGAGGGATTGTTCAAGGGAGTGTCCTTGGGACTTCAGGATATCAATATCCTTTGGTCCAACAAAAATCATATTCTCCACATTAGCCATCTGACCAGGGTTAACCGTTAACTGGGGTGATGAAATAACCGACTCAATAAAACCGGCTGCATTCTTTTTGAGATCAACAGAAGCTATACTGTTGTTGACAGCAACGAGGGAGTTTAAAAAGAACTTATCAGCAAAACCAGCCCAAGAAACGTTATTGTCGTATTTCTTGGCTGACTTTTCCAAATCAGAGCCCTTGTTGATCTCGAGACTCTCTTTGGCAAAAAGATAAGAACCGGCATTTTCAAAACGGTTATCATCACCCGCAACCTTTTGCGGATAGGTCATGAGGTGCTGGATTGCACCTACGAGAGGAGTCTGGGTATTATTAAAAACCTGGGTCTCAAGCTTGATGCCATATGAATCGCCTGAGATGGTGTAGATCTTGCGAATCGTAAAGCCCTGATTGGAGACATAATTAAATACAAGCGTTTTGATCTGGGTACCACTCAAAGAAATCGAGCTGGCATTGGCACTGTAAATTGCAGATGAAGACAAGTTGAAACCGCTGGCCTGGGTGCTGAAATTTAAAATATCTGGATCAGCATTTTCACCAAGAACAACGGGCTTTGGTGTTTTGGCCAGTGCTTCATTATACCTTTTGAGCATGAGACTCTTGAGACCAGCGCCACGGGATGAAAAAACGGCTTTGAATAAATCCGTTTCTACCACAATCTCCTTGACATCAACCAGCAGAGCATTTTTGCTTGTACTGTTCAAAGGCGGCTTGCTGGAAATCGAATCCGCCTGTTGATTAACAGAAGTGCTCGCATGCTGTTTTCCACCCGCCTGTTTTACCGGCATATCCGGCTTATCAGCAGACTGAAAAAATGAAAAAACAAACATTACAACAACGGAAAGAACCACTGCCAGGATTGTGCGTTTATCCATAATAGCTCCAATGCAATTGTGTCAAGGTACCGGGTCGTGCCCACCAGGATGAAAGGGATGACATTTGGCAATCCTGCAAAACGTCAGTAATAAACCTTTTACAAAACCATATTTAATAAGTGCTTGTCGGGAATACTCAGAACAGGTGGGATGAAAGCGGCAGGAAGGTGGCAAAAATGGCGATATCAGTTTCTGATAAAACGTAAGTCCATGTAATGCCATGCTTTTGATCATGTGGAAGCGCCGATTCGCCTGAATGCCTTTTCAAGCTCGATCTCAAAAGACTGAAAATCCATCACAGATGCATCACGGCGCACAACAATATTAATATCAACTGCCGGCAGTGATAGCCTGCGATGCCTGAATACTTCCCTGATGCGACGTTTAATCTTGTTCCGATCTACAGCAGATCCGGTTTTTTTTGTAGCAGTAATGCCTAACCTTGCAATACCGTAGCTATTCAGATTCCAGATGACCAAGAAACCTTTAACTGTATGCTTGTTGGTAGAGTTCGATAAAACAACAAAATCAGCACGTTTGCGCAGCCTGGAAGACTTTGGAAACGTGCTGACCTGTGTCAAAACTAAGCTGTCCGTTTGATTATTTGGTTGCAATACGAACAGAAAGGTTTTTACGTCCCTTGGCCCGCCTACGCTTAATCACAAGGCGCCCGTTTTTGGTTGCCATCCTTACAAGAAATCCATGGGTTCTTTTACGAGACGTATTACTTGGCTGAAATGTTCTTTTCATATTCTTTACTCCAACTGATTTTTTTCACGAACTGAATCTTTAATCATATGGCAGGCAATTTGTCAATAAGTTTATTACTTCTTTAGACTCAAGATCAATATGTTATTTGCCTTGAAAAATCAACTCCTCTCTGATAACCTCTGCATCCTGAGATAACAGCCTTACTCATTAAATACTCAGCGTAAGGTGCTGTAATAATTGAGTAAAAAGTTTTCAACATGTGTTGAAAATCCTGTTGAAAACATCCCATGCCGATAACCCCTTATTAAAGCGGGCAAAATTTTTGTCCTGCATAGCTTTGCACTTGTAATAATTTCCAATTTTAACGTGAAATGAAGAGTTTACTTATGCTTGAAGCATGGCAACAGGCCTCAGAAAACCTGGGTAAGGTTTTCTCGGAGCGGGATTATACCACCTGGATAAAACCAATCCAATACAGCCACCATGACGAAAACACCATTTACCTGACAGTACCCACATCCTTTTTTAAAGAATGGATTGAGGAGCACTATCAGCAAGTTCTCACAGGCGCATTTTCCGTTATCTCGGGAAAAGCCTTTGCAATAGACATTATTGTAAGGGAGAACTGTGACCTTACAGAGCAATTACTGCCTGAAGATCTGATTATCAAAGGACAACAAGATCCTGTCTCAATAAAAACAAGTAACTGTGACAATACCTCTTCAGAACTGAACTACAAATATACCTTCGATCTTTTCGTCAGCGGTACTGGCAACCAGTTTGCTCATGCAGCCGCAATGGCTGTTGCAAACAACCCCGCTGATACCTATAACCCTTTATTTATATATGGTGGTGTCGGCCTTGGCAAAAGTCATCTGTTGAATGCCATCGGACATGTTATTCGCAAAAACTCACCTGAAATGAATGTTTGTTACTGTTCGGCTGAAAAATTCATGTATGAAATGGTTAACGCGTTGCGCCAGAAAAGAATGGAACAGTTTAGAGAGCGCTTTAGAAAGCTTGACGTACTCTTAATAGATGACATTCAGTTCATATCAGGCAAGGTGGGAACCCAAGAAGAGTTTTTCCATACCTTTAATGCGCTTTACGACATGCACAAGCAAATCGTTATAACCTCGGACAAATTTCCACGGGAAATTTCCGATTTAGAAGAACGATTAAGATCAAGATTTGAGTGGGGATTGATCGCTGATATTCAACCGCCGGACGTGGAAACCAAGATAGCCATTTTAAAAAAGAAGTCTGAAATTACCAAAATCAGACTACCTGATGATGTGATCTACTTCCTCGCATCCAGTGATACTCGCAACATCAGAGAACTGGAAGGTATGTTAATCAGACTGGGGGCATACAGCAGCCTCCAAAACATACCAATTACACTCGATATGGCCAGAGAAAATTTGCGTGATATTCTGGGTGATCGCCGCAAAGACATAACAGTAGAATTAATCCAGAAAACAGTAGCAGATTTCCTTGGACTCAAATTGGCTGACATGAAGTCAAACAAGAGATTAAAAAACATAGTTCAGGCGCGTCAGATAGCAATCTGGCTATGCCGAGATATGACAAAAGCATCATATCCTGATATCGGCCTTAAATTTGGTGGTAAAGATCATTCTACCGTCATTTATGCAGCAAAAAAAATCGATCTGGCGTTAAAAGAAGATACAAAACTAGCTAAAACTATTGATGAAATAAAGCACATCCTTTTGAAATAGCTGATTCCAAAATAAATATATCAACAAGATAGCTTTAAAAGCTGTTGATAAGACTGCTACATATGTTGATAAATCCGTACCTGTTGATAAAGACCTATTTGTCAGCGTTTAATTCAACAGATAATCAAACTAAAAACGTACGTTGATTCAATATAATACTGAGTTATCATCAGCACCAACCAACCAAGAATAACAACAAGGTTTTAAAGAATTATAAAAGACATTCTTTTTATAAGGGGTGAAAAATGGAATTCGTAATCGACAAAGAAGTATTTTTAAAATCATTACAGAAGATCCAAGGAATAGTGGAAAAACGCACTTCGATGCCAATACTTTCAAATGTACTTTTGGAAGCAACCGGTTCCTCATTGCTTGTTACTGCAACGGATCTGGAAGTGGGAATGAAAAGCATATACCCGGCCGAAGTTGCAAAAACCGGTAAAATCACTGTCTCAGCTAAAAAACTATACGAAATTGTCAAGGAACTCCCCAATCAGCCTATTACCTTTTCAACCAAAGACAATGACTGGGTAGAAATCCTGTGCGGTAAGGTACATTTCAATATAGTCGGCCTTTCTCCGGATGAGTTTCCGTACTTTCCTGAAGTCAGAGAAGAAAACCTGTTTGAAATAGAAGGGATACTTCTCAAAGACATGATAGAAAAAACCTCCTATGCCATTTGCAATGATGACACTAAATACAATCTTAATGGCCTATTTACCAAAGTAGAAACGAATGAAAAAGGTGAGCAGTGTTTAAAAATGGTTGCCACAGATGGCCACAGGCTTTCAATTGCCAGTGGGCCATTGAAAGGCACAGTCGGGCAGGAACTTCTAAAAGGTGTCATATTGCCGAAGAAAGGCATTTATGAACTGAAAAAGGTTTCAGAAGAAGATAACGGCGTACTTATGTTTGGTTTCATGGAAAACAGCGCTGTAATCAAACGCGGTGATTCATACATGGTGATGCGTTTGGTAGATGGAGATTTTCCGGATTACAACCGGGTGATTCCTGCCTCCAATGATCGTATTATCAAAGTTAACAAAGAGGCTTTCACGCACTCTGTAAGACGCATGGCAATTCTTTCCAGTGAAAAGTTCAAAGGCATAATGCTGGAAATTTCGGCATCAAGTATCAAGATATCATCCAGCAATCCTGAACTTGGCGATGCAATGGAAGAGATTGATGTGGTTTATGGTGGTGAACCTCTAGCTGTACGTTTTAATGCCAGATACCTGCTTGACGTACTTGCCGTTGCTGAAACCGAAACAGTGGAAATGAAATTTAAGGATGAACTGTCTCCATCAATAATTACACCGGAAAACTCTGACAGATTTCTCGCGGTGATTATGCCCATGAGGCTTTAGTATTTACTGATGCAACTGACCAGAGTAAGTATCTCCTGTTTTCGCAACATAAAGTCAGTACAGTTTGACCCAGCCAGGCATTTCAATATGTTTTATGGACTGAACGGCCAGGGTAAAACCAGTTTGATGGAGGCTCTCTATCTGCTTGGTAGTAACCGCTCATTCCGTCAAGTACGGATTCCTGATGTGATCATGTACGGTGAGCATACTGCATCAGTACAGGGGGACATTGAATGTGGTGGAATAAAAAACCGGATCAAGCTGATAGTTGAGAGAGCAGGACGTAAGACAGATATTGATGGCAAAGCTGTTCAAAAAGCATCAGAGCTGCATGGACGATTGAATTCAGTCGTTTTTTCACCTGATGATATAGCAATGGTCAAGGGAGGGCCTGAAAATAGGCGCCGATATCTGGACAGGGCGGTTTATACGGGAGATGCCGGTTACCTGCACTGCTGGCATGCTTATAACCGAATATTGAAGCAAAGAAATGCCTTGCTTAAGAACAGAAATATGAGCGGGCTGGAAGTGTGGACAGAAAAGCTGGCAGAACAAGGCGCAGAGGTTATCCGACGTAGATCTGTTTACGTGAAGTTTTTGAATTTGGCATTACAACAGGTTTATGCTGCCATATCTGGTGATGCCGGTGAAATGCCCACGATAGTTTATCAGCCAGAAGGTATCCTGGCTGAAAACCATTTGGAAATAAGACAACAGTTGCTGAGCTTGATGGAAAAAAGCAAGGCCAGGGACGAAAGATTCGGTACCACTACATCTGGTCCGCATCGGGATGACCTGGCTTTTAATCTGAATGGCCATACTTTGAAAGCATTTGGTTCTCAGGGCCAGCAGAAGAGTTTTATACTGGCACTCAAAATGGCGGAGATAGAACATCTTTCATCTGTATTCGGTGAACCACCGCTTTTTTTGGTTGATGATTTGGGTTCAGAGCTGGATGCACAGCGCAGAAAAAACCTGATGGATTTTTTAAATGACAGGATGTTGCAAACTTTTATAACAACCACAGAGAGATCTTCTGCCCTGGTAAGGGATGCTGAACAATGCGCCGTGTTTCACGTGGAACACGGCAATCTGATGTTTAAGGGAAATCAATAAAATGAGTGAAATGAATGTGACACCACAAGCAGCATTAGAATACGGTGCGGATAATATCAAGGTACTGGAAGGTTTGTCGGCGGTAAGGAAACGTCCCGCCATGTATATAGGATCTACAGCCAGTGCCGGCTTGCACCACCTGGTATATGAAATTGTTGATAACTCAATCGATGAGTCATTGGCCGGTCATTGCGATAATGTAAAGGTGACAATTAACTCTGATGGTTCGATCACAGTAATAGATAACGGTCGTGGCATACCTACTGATATGCATTCCACTGAAGGTCGTTCAGCGGCAGAAGTGGTTTTGACTGTTCTGCATGCCGGCGGAAAGTTTGACAACGATTCCTACAAGGTTTCCGGTGGACTGCATGGTGTTGGGGTATCGGTTGTCAATGCGCTTTCAAAATGGCTGGAACTGGAAATCAAAAGGGATGGCAAGGTATTCCGGCAATCATACCGTCGTGGTGATCCGCAGGCTCCATTAGAGGTAGTTGGAGAAACCAAGAAGCGCGGAACTAAAATTACCTTTATGCCTGATGAGGAAATATTCGAAACAACGGAATTCTCCTTTGATGTGCTTTCACAGAGACTTCGGGAATTGGCATTCCTGAATGCCGGAGTGCGCATCTCGATTACAGATGAACGTGTGGAAGATAAGTCACATGAGTTTTTCTATGAGGGGGGCATAAACTCTTTTGTAGAGTATCTTAACCGCAACAAGACACCGCTGCACCCGAAGCCGATCTACTTTAAGGGAGAAAAGGGCGGTGTGGAGATGGAAGTCTCCATTCAGTACAACGATTCGTATGACGAAAAGATTTTCAGTTTTGCCAATAACATCAATACACATGAAGGCGGGACGCATCTGGCAGGTTTCAAGGCGGCACTGACACGCACCATGAACAGCTATTCCCAGGCCAACAACCTGTTGAAAAACAGCAAGGTAAATGTCTCCGGTGATGACCTGCGTGAAGGTATGACCTGCGTAATTTCGGTCAAGATTCCCCAGCCACAGTTTGAAGGACAGACCAAAACCAAACTGGGCAACTCTGAGGTAAAGGGGTATGTGGAAGCGTTGATGAATGAAAAGCTGGCCCAGTATCTGGAAGAAAACCCCCAGGTTGCCAAGCGCATTCTTGAAAAGTCGATTGATGCGGCCCGCGCCAGGGAAGCCGCCCGCAAGGCTCGTGATCTGACACGGCGCAAGGGCGCTCTGGATATGGGCGGTCTGCCAGGCAAGCTGGCCGATTGTCAGGAAAAGGATCCTGCACTGTGCGAACTGTACCTGGTCGAGGGTGACTCGGCCGGTGGCTCAGCCAAACAGGGGCGCGACCGTAAGTTCCAGGCCATACTGCCGCTGAAAGGCAAGATTTTGAACGTTGAGAAGGCGCGCTTTGACAAGATGATCTCTTCACAGGAAATCCGCACTTTGATAACGGCGCTTGGTACCGGTATCGGCAAGGATGATTTTGACATCGCCAAATTGCGCTATGGCCGCATCATCGTCATGACTGACGCCGATGTGGACGGTTCACACATCCTGACCCTGTTGCTGACCTTTTTTTACCGGAACATGCCGGAACTGATCCAGCGCGGTAATCTCCATATTGCCCAACCGCCACTTTACAAAGTCAAGCGCGGTAAAAAGGAGATGTATCTGCGTAACGAAGCAGCCATGCAAAGCTTTCTGCTGGAAGAAGGGGCTGAAGATCTGACGCTGCATCTGGAAAAGGGTGACCGTGTCTATATCGGAAAACAGATCATACCGGTCATACGCCAGTTTATCGATAACCGGGCCATCTTTGAAAAGGTGGTCAAAAAAGGGATCACCGCAGAACTGCTCTCCATCATGGTTCGCAGCAATGTGCCTCCCTGTCTGGAAGAACTGGCCCAGATCGAGCAGTACCTGACTGCCATGCAGCAGTTGTCCCCAGGCTCCGAATTCCATCATGAAGAGGACCGGATAATCTTCTATATTGGCAACATTCGCGCCATTATCGACCAGCAGATACTTGCCGTGCTTGCAACGCACGAATACGAACTGCTGTATGAAAACCACCGCCGGATCGTCGAAACCATGGCTGACGGTCGTGCCAGAGTGGAGCAGGAGGGGGGCAAGGTGCTGATTGATACGGCAAATCATGAAGAGCTACTGGCCTTTTTCATGGAAAACGCCAAAAAGGGACTATCAATTCAGCGCTACAAAGGTCTCGGTGAGATGAACCCGGAGCAGTTGTGGGAAACCACCATGAATCCGGAAAACAGGGTGCTATTGCAGGTTAAAATCGAGGATCTGGTTGAAGCGGACGAGATATTCACAATCCTGATGGGCGATCAGGTTGAGCCGCGCCGCGAATTTATTGAAAAGAACGCCCTCAACGTGGTCAATCTTGACATCTGATAGTCAGCCGGCTGTTCGAAACATGACGGTTGAACCTATTAGCGGTTATACAAAAAAATTGTCTGGAGATGATATCCAGTGATTTGAGGAAACAATGATCAACGCATCACAAGACAAGGTAGCAGTAAATATTGAAGATGAAATGAAAAGATCCTACATGGATTATGCCATGTCGGTCATTATCGGCAGGGCTTTGCCGGATGTGCGTGACGGCCTTAAGCCGGTACACCGGCGATGTCTGTATGCCATGTATGACATGGGTAATGATTACAACAAGCCCTATAAAAAATCAGCCCGTGTCGTCGGTGATGTAATCGGTAAGTATCATCCCCATGGCGATACGGCCGCCTATGACACCATAGTTCGCATGGCTCAAGACTTCTCCATGCGGTATATGCTGGTCGATGGACAAGGCAACTTCGGCTCGGTGGACGGGGATTCACCGGCTGCCATGCGATATACCGAGATCAGACTGCGTCAGCTGACGCATGAGCTGCTGGCTGATCTGGATAAAGAAACTGTCGACATGTCTCCCAACTATAATGACGAGCTGCTGGAGCCGACAGTCCTTCCGTCCAAATTTCCCAACCTGCTGGTCAATGGATCTACCGGCATTGCCGTGGGTATGGCCACCAATATGCCGCCCCACAACATAACAGAGGTTATTGACGGTCTGATTGCAATCATCGGCAATCCGGAAATCACACATGAAGAGTTGCTGGAAATGATTCCAGGCCCTGATTTTCCCACCGGTGCAACGATCTATGGACGTCAGGGCATCAGGGACGCCTATGCCACAGGGCGCGGCATTATTCAGATTCGCGCCAAGGCGCATGTGGAAACCCACAAGAAATCCGAGCGGCAGTCAATTGTGGTCACTGAACTGCCCTATCAGGTCAACAAGGCCAGATTGATTGAAAAGATTGCCGAACTGGTCAAGGAAAAGAAGGTTGAAGGTATAACCGAGATACGTGACGAGTCCGACCGCGAAGGCATGCGCATCGTGATTGAGCTCAAGCGCGATGAAAATGCCGAGGTGCTGCTGAACCAGCTCTACAAGCATACTCAGCTGCAGACTTCATTTGGCATCATCATGCTGGCTATTGTGCATAATCGCCCGCGCGTACTTACGCTGCGCGAGATTATGGATTGCTTCATCCAGCACCGTTGTGAGGTGGTGACGCGGCGTACCAATTTCGAACTGAAAAAAGCGCTGGCCAGGGCCCATATCCTCGAAGGTCTCAAGATTGCACTGGACTGGCTGGATGCGGTCATTGAACTGATCCGCAACTCCAAGACGCCGCCGGAAGCCAAACAGGGGCTGATGGACGGAAAATTTGCTGATGACGCACATCTCAAACTGCTTGATCTGCCCCGACCGGTTGGCTATGACAACGGTGTTCAGCTGACCGAAATACAGGCTCAGGCCATACTGGAGATGCGCTTGCAGCGATTGACCGGCCTGGAGCGTGACAAGATCCTGGCAGAGTACGATGAAATCCAGAGGTTGATCGCCAGGTTGCGTGAGATTCTGGCCTCCGATACGGAGATACTGAAGATAATCGTCGGCGAGCTTACCGAAATCAGGGACAAGTTTGGCGACAAGCGGCGCACGGACATCGTAGACAAGACGGCCGACATAACCCTGGAAGACACCATCGAAGATGAAGAGATGGTAGTGACCATCTCCCATACCGGTTATATCAAGCGCAGTGCGGTGGACCTCTACCGTTCACAGCGCCGCGGCGGCAAGGGTAAAACCGGCATGAAGACCAAGGAAGAGGATTTTGTGGAGCAGCTTTTCATCGCCTCGACCAAGGACTACCTGCTCTGCTTCACTGATGCAGGGCGCATGTACTGGCTCAAGGTATATGAAATTCCGGAGGGCAGCCGCACCACCCGCGGCAAGGCCGTGGTAAATCTGGTCAATGTGGCCATGGATGAGAAGATCACTACCATTCTGCCGGTCAAGGAATTCAGCGGAGACAGCTTCCTGCTGATGGCGACCCGTAATGGAGTTGTCAAGAAAACGCCGTTGATTGAATATTCAAATGTCAGGGCCGGCGGCATTATCGCCGTCAAGCTGGATGATGGCGACAAGCTGATTGGTGTGGCGCTGACCGACGGACACAAGGATGTGTTTCTGGCGACCCGTAGTGGCAAAGCCATTCGTTTCAATGAGGATGATGCCCGCCCGATGGGGCGTGTGACTCGCGGTGTGCGCGGCATGCTGCTAAATGGCGATGATCACGTGATCAGTATGGAAATTGTGGACAACTCTGCTGTCGGATCCACCATCTTTACGGTCTGTGAAAATGGATACGGCAAGCGCACAGACCTGGATGAATACCGCGATCAGAGCCGTGGCGGGAAAGGGATCATCACCATCAAGACCACCGACCGCAACGGCAGCGTGGTTAACGTCATGCAGGTCAGTGACGACAATGACCTGATGGTGATTACCGACCAGGGCAAGATCCTGCGAGTACCGGTTTCCGGATTTTCGGTTATTGGCCGCAATACCCAGGGAGTCAAGCTGATCACCACCGAAGAGAAGGAAAAAGTGGTCGCGGTAGCCCGCCTGGCTGAAAAAGAGGAAGACGACGGGGATGAGACCGAAGAGTAGGACTGAAGCCGGGTAAGCATATTATCCGGCTCGGGTCCTGACCTCGGCCTGTTTTGCAAATATGGCCATAGCGTATTCAATTGACAGATCCCTGCGTGAGCGGAGGCAGATCACCAGGCTGCTGGATTATCTCAAGCGGGATAACCTTACAACCGAGCAGATGGAGCGTATCGGACGCCGGCTTCAGAAATCCGGCCGCCGGGCGCTTCGTCCGCTGGTGCGCAAGCTATGGAAGGAAAAGAGCGGCACCGCCATCTACCGATACACCTGCATGCTGGACTTCTTTGATGATTCCAACTGGCTGGATCAACTGGTACAGATAACACTCAAGCGCGATGACCTGGATGAGGATGCTCGTCTGGCGCTGCTGGACGCCCTGCAGGATTACGGCATTGACATCACCGCGCCTCCGTTTGCCAGAATGACCGGTTACGGGGCCAACTCAATGGAAGGCTTCGTCAGTGATTGCTTGAATGACGGCGAGCGCGGACAGGCGCGTTTCATGGATCTTTTTCTGGACGCGGAAGACGATGTCAGGAAGAGGATGATTCACCGTTTGGCCCGGCCTGATGATCCTGCTGCCGTGGCCATGCTGGATGTGCTGCTGCTGTTTGACAGCCCCTGGGTGGTACACGAAGCGATAGCCACACTAGGGCGGACGAAATGCGGTTATGCCTTGCCGGTGCTGGGAAAGGCGGCCCGCATTTCCAACGGTCAATTCGCGGAATCTGCTGCCCGCAGCATCAGGCGGCTTTCATTCATGGGGGTCAATTGCCCGCAGGAACCATTGGGGCTGTTTGGCACTCAGCCGCGTTTCTATCACGTGCAGGCAGGGCCGATCGACATCTACGGTTCACGTTCATTGCTGTTTGCCTGGCAAATGCCGGATCAGGGTTTTGCTGCCTTGATTTTGCTGCTCAGTGAGTCTGACGGTGTCGTAAATGCCCTGAGTTACCGGATGAAGGATGTGGCCGAATACGAGTCTGTGCTGGACGAGGTCACAGCAGGAGAGCTGCTTGATCCGGTCAGTCCTGAATACGGCCTGGCCCTGCTGCGGGACGCCATCCACCACAGCAGGGAAAAGGCCTTTTTCCTGCCGCCAGATCTGTATGTGGATATGAGATTGTTCGAGCCCGAATCGGTCACGCCGGAAGACTATCTGCCCAGATTCGGGTCTGATTATCTGGACGGTGTTGTTGAGCGCATACCGGACAGTATCGCCGCCAGCAGCGAGTTGCTGGATACGCCCTGCCTGGAGGGGTGGTTGTTTTCGGAACCGTCAGTCTATGATGTCGCAGAACGGCTAACCGGGCTGGAAGGGTCTGATTTCAGAACAATAATGGCACAAGAGACCGAAAGGCTCTGCGTGGAACTGTACGTGCCGCGACGGGCAGATATCGTCAGGCGCTTATTGCTGACAGCAGATTTCATGCAACAAATCGGCAGCGATGAGGTGCTAATCCAGCAGACCATTGCCACGGCACTGAGCCTGGTGGGGGGATACGTCCCCGATACGCACCATCCGTTCATTCGGCGGCTGATCCTGGACAGTATTGAAGCAGCCAGACAGGCGCTGGCTGAAGGCTTTGACCTGCGACTTGAGGAGGGGCACTATGACCAAGAATTCTAAAGAAAAAATCGCCGTGATCGGCGGCGGCAGCTGGGGCACGGCACTGGCCGATCTGCTGGCCCGCAACGGCAATGATACCACCCTGTGGGTTTATGAAAATGAAATTGCCGCAGAGATGGCAACTGCCCGAGTCAATTCCGTCTATCTGCCCGGCATCAGGCTGCCTGAATCGCTTGCCATCACCAGCAGCCTGCCTGAGGCCCTGCAGGGGTGCACCATCATGCTGCTGGTTACACCGGTGCAGGTCATGCGCAGTGTGCTCAGTCAGGCCAGCGCATTCATCGGACCAGAGACGCTGATTGTTAATGCATCCAAGGGGATCGAGCTGGACAGCCTGAAAACCGTATCCCAGATTTGCAGCGAAATACTGGGGCCGGATGTCATGCGGCGCTATGTGGCGCTGTCCGGACCGACCTTTGCCCGCGAAGTGGCTGAACAGCTGCCGACCCTGATACTGGCGGCCTCCAGCGACGAAGCGTGCGCCAAGCGTGTGCAGGCTGCTGTCAGCAACCCGACCTTCCGGGCCTATACCAACACGGACTTTATCGGTGCCGAACTGGGTGGCGCGGTCAAAAACGTCATCGCCATCGCCGCCGGCATCTGTGACGGTCTTGGTTTCGGTCACAACGCCAGGGCCGCCCTGATCACACGCGGGCTGGCTGAAATGAAGCGGCTAGGAAGCGCCATGGGCGCCGAAGCGGTAACCTTTGCCGGATTGGCTGGCATGGGAGACCTGGTATTGACCTGCACCGGAGACCTGTCCCGTAACCGTACGGTGGGCTACAAGCTGGGGCAGGGGCAAACCCTGTCCCAGATCCTGTCCGAGATGCGCATGGTGGCGGAAGGGGTCAAATCGGCTGAATCGGTCTATCGGCTGGCCTGCAAGCTGGGCGTGGACATGCCGATTGTCGAGCAGGTCTTTCGCATACTGCATGAAGACAAGCCGGCGCGTGAAGCGGTGGTGGAACTGATGGCCAGGGATCTCAAGCCTGAGCAGCACTGACAATACAGCAAGGGAAGGGGAGATAATGCGGATCGGACACGGTTACGACGTGCATCGCCTTGTCGAGGGGCGCAAACTGATCGTCGGGGCAGTCGATATCCCGTTTGAAATGGGACTGCTGGGGCATTCCGACGCCGATGTGCTGCTACACGCCATCTCGGACGCCATACTGGGCGCCATTGGTGAGGGAGATATCGGCAAACATTTTCCTGATACCGACCCGGCCTATAAAGGGGCCGACAGCCTGATACTGCTGGAGCGCGTTGCCGAGCTGTCCCGATCACACGGTTACAGGCTCGGCAATCTGGATGCGACCATCATCGCCCAGCGCCCCAAGATGGCCCCGCACATCAGCCGCATGCGTCACAACATCGCCGCGGCACTGCAGGCCGAAGTCGGCCAAGTCAATGTCAAGGCCACCACCGAAGAGGGGCTGGGATTTACCGGCACAGGGGAAGGCATCTCGGCCCATGCCGTGGTGCTGTTGGTGGCCGCATAGGGCATGCTGAGCATCTGGAGGATGGACTGTTCCTGAAAACCGGTTCACCACAGAGAACGCTGAGTTTAAATGCAAACAAACCAGTTTTAAAAGGCCCCTTCAACAGATAACTTGTGTTTCAACAAGCAGCCTTGTAATGACTGCAATAATCTCTGTGATCTCTGTGAGTAACATCTGAGTTTTGGCTGATACAACGACGCCCCCGTGGATTTGGTTCCGCGGGGGCGTCATGCATGGTACGACCGGAAAAGGCGAAAAAGCTCACAGCCCGTGGCGGGACAGCTCCTCGATCAGTTGCTTTTGCTCGGCATTCAGGTTCTCCGGGACACGGATGGTGATCCTGACGAACAGGTCGCCTTTGGTGTTGGATGAAAGCGGCTTGATGCCGCAACCTTTCAAGCGGATCTTGGTGCCGGGCTGGATGCCGGCCGGTACCTTGATACGCTTGTCCCCCTCCAGGGTCGGCACATCCAGCGACATCCCCAGACATGCGCCGGAAAACGGGATTGGGCGCTCCACAAACAGATCCCCGCCATCGCGGGTAAAAACCGGGTCGGGCAGCACCCGCGTGATCAGAAACAGATCGCCGGCCTGACCGCCCGCCTCTCCCGGCGCGCCCTTGCCGCTGATGCGGATCTTGCTGCCGTTGTCCACACCGGCTGGTATCTTGACCTTCAGCTCCTCGCGGATACCGTTGCGGCGAAAAGCGATCACCTTTTCGCACCCATGGGCCGCATCGCGGAAGCTGATATCGGTCTCCATCTCATGATCGGCGCCTTTGCGAGGCCCGCTCTTGAAGCCGCTGCAGCCGCGTTTGCCTTTGCCGCCCAGACCGAACAATCGCGAGAAGATGTCCTCGTTCTGATCCATGCCCATATCGCGGAACGTGCCGCCGAAATCGAAATTGCGGAAGATGTCCTCCTGGCTGTACTGCTTGTGGAACCCGCTGGAACCGTAGGTGTCATACTCCTGTTTTTTCTTCGGATCTGAAAGCACGGCATAGGCCTCGTTCAGTTCCTTGAACTTGTCCTCGGCCGTCTTGTCGCCCGGGTTGCGGTCAGGATGATATTTGACCGCCAGTTTGCGGAAGGCCTTCTTGAGCTCGTCCTGAGAGGCGGATTTATCCACCCCCAATACCTTGTAATAATCGGTCTGTGCCATATGATTGTCCTGTCCCGTCTGGTTTGAACTGCACTCTAAAAGTAATCGCACGGCATGCCGATGTCAATGCGGATCAGGAGAGTTGCTTGACGGTCGGCTGTAACAGGGGTAATTTGATCTGTCTAATACACAGCCCGCGTTTGACCGGCTGAAGCAAGAAAGGGGCTAACAATGCGCGATGTAATCCTGCATGCCTTTGACTGGCGATATGGTGATCTTGAAAAAAACGCGGCCAGGATATCCGAACTGGGCTACGGAGCCGTGCTAACCCCGCCGCCGCTCTACACGGATGAGTATAACGACGCCTGGTGGCAGCGCTATCAGCCGCGGGACTACCGTGTAATCCGCTCCTATCTTGGCAGGAAAATGGATCTGGTGCGAGCGATTGAGGCGCTGCATGACAAAGGTCTGCGCGTGTATGCCGATGTTGTCTTCAACCACATGGCCAATGAGAAAAACAGACCCGATCCGTACAATTTTCCCGGCGAGGCGGTTCTGAAAAGATATGCCAGCTTGGAGGAACGACAGTCCTTTCAGGAAGACCTGCTGTATGGCGAGCTGCAGGAAGGTCTGTTCAGTTGTCTGGACTTTAATCCCCGCGGCGACATAAGCAACTGGGGCGAACAGGAAGAGGTTCAGGAAAAATGGCTGGGCGGCCTGCCTGACCTGGACATGAACGACTGGGTGAAAAGCCAGCAGCGCCAGTGCCTGCTGGCCTTGCATCACCTGGGCTTCGACGGCTTCCGCGTTGATGCCATGAAGCACATGCCGGTGGAACACCTGCAATCGGTATTCGAACTGGAAGAACTGAACAGTAAATTTGTATTCGGCGAAACACTGACCTTCAACGACAGGGAAGAATATGAATTTCTCTGGCCGCTGATCCGTGAAACAGACTTTCCCTGTTATGACTTCCCGCTGCAGGAGACGTTGCGTCGCGTATTCTCACCTGCGGGCAGCATGCGCGAACTGAGCGACCCGGCCGCATATGCCCAGGCGCTGCCCCATGAAAGGGCCGTAACCGTCTCCATTACCCACGATATCCCCAACAATGACGGTTTTCGCGGCATCCTCATGGATCCGCAGGATGAATATCTCTCCAACGCATATCTGCTGGGGCGCGACGGCGGGGTGCCGCTGATCTACTCGGACAACAACCAGAGCGCGGCAAAATATCCCCATGACCGCAACCGCTGGGCAGAGGCCTGGCAGCGGCAAGACATCGCCGCCATGATCCGTTTTCATAATGCCGTCCATGGAGCGGGTCAGAGGCCGCTGTACGAGCAGGACGGCTATCTGGTGTTTGCCAGGGGTGACAGGGGTGTCGTGGCGATAAACAAGACTGCCTGCTGGCAGGATGTGACCATCTGGACCTGGGGCCTGCGGCACGGCAGCTACCTGTGCCAGATCCATGGCCACAGGATGCAGCTGGCGGGTGAATACTTCACCTTTGCCATTCCGCCCAGGCAGGCCCAGATGTGGCTATTTGACGAGTGCTGAACCAATCAACGTGCAAAGGAGAAAACGTATGGCAATCTTGAAAAAGGTGCTGTTGGTCTGTTTGGTATGCCTGCTTGGTTTTTCATTGCAGCCGGCAGCAGCAAAGAGTCTCCCCCAGGATAATCCACAGAAACTGACCGAGCCGGAAATCAGCGCTAATGTGGATGGCAAGGAGAAGGTGGAAAATTACTACCGTTTCACCGCCGGGCCGGGCAAATTGACCATGACGGTTGATATGCAGACCAACAGCGGCACCATGATCGATTTCGATTTCCACATCTATGATGCCAAGTGGAAAAAACTGACCGGCTTCTTCGATGTGCTGGGCAACTCCGCCACCAAGCGCACGGTCAAAGAGATCAGGCTGAAGAGGCGGCAGACATTGAACCTGAAGATCGTCACCAAACCATCCTGGGGATCGGGCAGCTATCGCGTGCTGATGGAAGGGCCGCTGAAACTGTCCAGGGAATAGGCGCATGAAAAGAGTTGTTATCATCGGCGGCGGCATATCCGGGCTGGCCACGGCCTGGCTCTTGAGGGACAAGGCTGCCAGGGATGGCGTCGGACTGGACCTGCGGCTGCTGGAAAAGCAAGACCGGCCGGGGGGCAAGCTCTGGAGTGTGCATGAGCAGGGCTACACCTGCGAGTCGGGGCCGAACGGTTTTCTGGACAGCAAGCCACAGACCCTGGAGCTGTGCAAGCGGCTGGGGATCGATGCCGATCTGATGCGCAGCAACGACAACGCCCGCAAGCGTTTCATCTACTCCGGCGGCGAGCTGCACCGCCTGCCGGAAAACGCATTTTCATTCTTCCGCAGCCGGTTGATCTCCTGGCCCGGCAAGCTGCGTCTGGCCATGGAGCCGACCCCTTTCATCAAGGCCGCTCCGGCAGGAGCGGATGAAACCCTGGCCGATTTCGGCCGGCGGAGACTGGGACGCGAAGCACTGGAAAAACTGATCGCACCCATGGTCTCCGGCGTCTTTGCCGGTGATCCGGAAACCATGTCGCTGGTATCCTGTTTCCCCCGGATTGCCGAACTGGAGCGTGAATACGGTGGGCTGGTCCGGGCCATGTTCCGCCTGGCGGGTCAGAAACGCAAGGAGCGTGCCGCCGGCAAGGCCGTCTCCAGCGCCGCCGGTCCCGGCGGAGTCCTGACCTCATTTCGGCCCGGCATCCAGCATCTGGCCGATTGCCTGGCCGCCACCCTGGGTGACGCCTTTAAGCCCGGCGTTGAGGCCACTGACGTCGCCAGGCGTGGCAATGTGTGGAACGTGCGCTTAAGCGACGGCAGTCTGCTGGAGGCGGATGCGGTCATTATGGCGGCACCGGCCTTTGCCGCAGCAGACATGCTCCAGGCCTGTCCCGAGATTAGCGCTGTCCTGCGCCAGATACAATACGCCAGCCTGACCGTCGTCTGCTGCGGATACGCCCGTAAAACCGTGGCCAATCCCCTGGACGGTTTCGGCTACCTGATTCCCAAAGGCGAAGGCCGCAGCATCCTGGGCACGCTGTGGGACTCCAGCATGTTTGATGGCCGGGCGCCCGAAGGCAAGCTGCTGCTGCGCAGCATGATCGGCGGCGCCTGCTCCCCGCAGTACGTCAGCATGGATGACGGTGCATTGCTGGCCCGGGTCCGGGCTGACCTGAAGGATGTGCTCGGCATAACGACCGAACCGGAATTTGTGCGCATCTTCAGACATCCCCAGGCCATACCCCAGTACACCGTCGGCCACGGTACACGGCTGGCTGCCCTGGCAGAGGGGCAGAAGGGCTATCCCGGCCTGATCCTGACCGGCAATGCTTACCGCGGCGTGGGGTTGAACGACTGCGTAGCCGCGGCGCAAAGGGCCTCGGATGAGGCGCTGGAACTGCTGAAAAAGCCAGTAAATAGATAATGACCGTTTGGATACTCTGACAACAGAAGTGAACATAGTAATGGAGGATGCCATGAAACGTGCACCATGTAAAATCTCAGAGACAAGAGAGTTAACCGATAAAGAGTTAAACAAGATTTCCAGTGCTATGGGTAATAATGTCCGTTCACAATCGTTAATGGTCTCAAACATTATCCAGACAAATCTCAAAGCAGAATTTGCTGCCTGCCGAAAAAGATCCCTCATCGATAAAATCAAGAACATCTGAACGCGAGAATAGCCCAGTGTCCCTGATTTGACTGACTGAGCGGTCAGAACGGGAGGCTGTTGATAACCCGCTTCGCGATGCATGATCACTTCAAAGAAGTCTATTTTTCCCCGCAGTCATTGCCCGTCTCCCGGGCCTTTCTTTCGCGCAGTTTCCTGCGCTCCCGGTACAAAAGCTCCGTAACGCCGCCGTCATCATTGCTGGGCAGATAGTACCCATGCAGCGTGGTGGCCGTATCAATCCCATAAGTCACCAGGAATATTAACGCGATGATGCCGCCGATTAACAGCACTATGTCGACCAGAACGCTATCCATTTGCTGCTCCTTTCATGCCTCGATTGAACCAGATTCATACGGTTTGCTCCAGATGCGGGTATTCAGGTTCAGGTCATCCGCCATGCCGATGACAAAGCGCATCAGGCCGTAATAACCGGCCAATTTCTCCAGACTGTCCATGCGTCGCCACAGACCGGGTGTAAACGTGTTCACGGCCATCGGTATGGCCACATACACGCGGCCTCCGGCAAAAGACATACTCATGCGGTCGCCGCAGCGGGACTTGAGTGCCATTATCCTTTCCATCATGCCTGGCGTCAGCAGGTAGCGTGATTCAACCTGGTCTGAACCGTGGACGGTAAAGGCCCGGTTGAAGCCGGGATGCTCGAGATGCACATAGTCCTGTCTGATGCGGCTGAAAAAACCGGCGCCACCCGCCGACAGACAAGTCACCCCGTAAAAATGCTTGTTGCAGTCGGCGGAAAACAACAGCCCTTGAAAAATCTCCCGATACTCGGTCCGCGTTGTCGTGGTGGTATGACCATCCGAATCAGTATCTGTGTCCGTCACCTCATGCCGCTCCTCGGCATGCACCATGGAAAAGCGGATCTGCGTCTGGCCGGCATAGCCCTCAATCAGGTCGCAGCCGTGATAACGGTCGGGAGTGATAAACAACCCGCAGTTGCAGAACTCTTCTTCAGGGATGCTCCCATGGGGGGTGTATGTCAGATGCTCCCCCAGCGACCTCACCAGCCCGGGCATGACCGAGGCGCGGAAATCCGCAGCCAGTCCGGCCTTGTGCCTAGATGTGATGTAAACGCAGACGATCAGGGCAATCATAAATGAAATAAAGCCGGTCAGCGCCTGGTTATCCTTGTCCGCATACAGCGTCACAAACAGCGCCATGGCGAGCAAACCTGCCGCCCAGTTGCGTATGACCGCAAGTCTCCTGCGGCGGCCGGCCTCCAGTGACTCCAGCACGCCCCCCATGCCTGCGTATAATGTGTCCATGACGTTCATGGCAGTCTCCTCCTAACGCCAGACCCTGACTGGCTGGCGTTCTTCTGCGCTGATTTCGAACCACGGTCTGAGCCGGTATCCCATCGTGGACGCCACCAGACTGAGCGGCAGCATCTCGCAGCCGTTGTTGTAATCCGTAACAGCCGCGTTATAGGCCCGCCGTGCAGCCGCCAGCTGTTCCTCGATCTCGTTCAGCGATCCCTGCAGGTGCAAAAACGACGAGCTGGCCCGTAAATGGGGATAACTTTCGGCCACCGCAAACAGGCTTTTCATCGTGCCCGCCATCTGGCTGTCCAGCTCGAAACGTTCCCTCTCATTCAGCCCACCGGAAGCCGCTCTGGCGCGCAGGGCAGTCAGACCCTTCAGAGCAGTCTGCTCATAGGCCATGTACTTTTCGACCACGGCGATCAGGTTGGGGACCAGGTCAAAGCGCTTTTTCAATTGGGCATCGATGGACGAAAGCGCATATTCCACCTGATTTTTTCTGCGGACCATGCTGTTGAACATGCCTGCCACTGCCAGCAACAGCAGCCCGCCGCAGCCAGTCAGGATCATCTGGAAGGCGCTCATCGGGCACCTCCATTGTCATCATCGCTGATGTTTGGCAAAAAACTCGTCACCAGAAGTCCGGCATAACCGGCCAGCGACATCAGGCCGCCTGTGCCGATGGATGCCTGGCTGACGGCTGTCTGGCCTGATCCGGATGCAACCAGGCTGCTGAACCTGGACATGGAGGCAAGCATGTATGCCAGGTGGTTTTTGGCCCCGCTGACAGCCACCGCCGACAGCACAATACCGGTCACGGCAACAATCCTCAGCCAGAGGACCAGGTTCCTGTTTCCGGTATGGATGGTGGACAACACCGCAAGCGAGAGCGCCGCCAGGGCAAGCGGATAGATCAGGTAAGTGATCCCGCCCAGATGGCTGACATTCACATAATAGGCGCCGGCCGAAGCCATCGGCATCAGCGCTCCGAACAGGCAGATTGCGGCAGCCGCCGCACCGGAAAATCTTTTCATGACATCTTTCCTCCGATCAGTTAATACCGCCGCAGCGGTGATAACCGGAACGTACAGAAAAACAGGACGCAGGCGGCAAACGAAACATTGCCGAAATATTTCCTCTCCGCCGGCCATCATGCGCATGCCTGTAATCACGGTGATGACAGATGTTGCAGCAGGATTAGTTGAGATCATCCGGCAAACCCGTACCGTAATGATCGGCATCGCAAGACGCGTCATGCGGCTTGTGCAACATGTCATGGTATATGTTGCCGGGCAGGAATGCGTATACCGGGTCGGTCAGCAGCGGATCATCACTGCGCAGATCAAGGCCAAAATCATCATCACTGTGGTCGCTAAAGCCGTATAGCCCCCTAATGTCTGTATCGCCATACGGCCTGGAGAGCTCCCTGCGCCAGAGGACATACCTGCGCACAATAAAAGCAGCCAACAACAGCCAGAACAGTGCATCCATGTAAAACCTCCCGGATCAGCAATATTCAACATATAAAAAGCAATTATTGGTCCGGTGGTTAAACATATGAATGGTAGGGGCTAGGCTTGCCTCGCCCAATCCGGGGCGGGGGCGCCCCGCCCCTACAGCAGGGTTTGAATGTTTAATCACCGGAGCAATAACCACAGTGTACACAGAGTTTATTGAGAAGAAACAAAGGGTTGAAAATTATACAATTTCACCAAACAGGTGTATCTGAATAACGCAAATCCTGTAATGATTTCTTTGTATTCTCTGAGTTCTCCGTGGTTAACAGCCGTTTTATGGTTCAAAGACCGCTGAAAGCGATCCCTGCCGACAGTATTGCAGAAGTTCTGCCCTGGAGTGTTTCGGAAATGTTGCCGAAATGTTGTATCCTTCGGCAGGCGCGCGTGCTGTGCTACAAGCACCTGCACGCCCCGAAATAGCGGCATGTGCCGATCATTGGCATGAAAATTAATTAAAGTTGCAGCCCCGGTTTCTTTCAGCTATAAAAATCCTATCCTTACTGAACGGAGTCACCATGGCACAACACAGCCCACGTGAAATCCTCGTTTTCGTAGCAGGCTCAACCCCCCAGATCATCACCGAAACAATCCAGGCCCTGGCATTCAAAACACCCCCCATACATCTTAATGAACTGCACATCATTACCACCCTGGCCGGCAAAAAGCGCATCAGGCAGAAGCTGGTTGAGGAAGGCATACTGGACCGGTTGTGCGAGGAGTGGGGATTGCCGCCGATCCCGCTGCCGGACGAGGCCCTGATCGTCATCAGCGACCGGGATGGCAATCCGCTGGATGATATCCGCACATCGGAAGAAAACGAACTGGCCGGAGACCAGATCGCCGAGCTGCTCAGGAGGCTGACCTCCGAACCGGGCACACGTCTGCACTGCTCCCTGGCGGGCGGACGCAAGACCATGTCCTATTACATGGGGGCCGCATTCCAGCTCTTTGCCCGCCAGTGGGACAGGCTCTACCATGTCCTGGTCAGCTCCGAATTCGAAACCAACGACCAGTTCTACTACAAGCCCAGACAGAACCAGACCCTCACCATCCGCAGCCATGACGGCGCAACCCGGCAGGTGAATACCGATGACGCCCGCATCGAGCTGACCGAGCTGCCGCTGATATATCTGCGTGACAAACTGCCCCTGTCCGGGCATGGCGTCCGTGAGCTGGTTTCCGAAGGTCAGGCCAGCATCGACAGCGCCTCGGTCCAGCTTCCGCTCACCATCAACCTGCGGGAGCGGACCATCTACATCGGCAAGACACTGATCGAGCTGAAACCAAGGGAACTGGCCACATATGTCGCTTTCCTGCAGCTCAAGCTCCGGCATTGCCGCAACCAGGACGCCAGTATCTGCGGGGAATGCAGCGCATGTTTCGCCACCCTGAATGAAATGGCGTCCGAGCCGCTGATCAGGCTGATTGCCGACAACTACCAAGCCATCTACAACGGCGACGCAACCAAGCGGGAAGACATGCTGGCCAAATGGCTGTCAAACATAGAGCCATCGACCAACCTGCGGCAGCAGATCAGCAAGATCAACAAGGCGATCGAAGATGAATTGCAGGATGGTCCGCTCTTTGCGCTTTACAAGGTCGACGCCAACAGGAAATACGGCGGCAGCCGTTACGGGGTCAGGATGGAGCGGGGCAAGATCGTGATCGGGTGAAGGCGGGCCGATTATCCGGAAAGGGGAACAACATTGAACGTGCATGTCTGTATTGTGTCAGGTCAGCCCATGGCCAACATAACCAGTTGTCTGCAGCTAAAGCCGGACCTGGTTGTGCTTTTGTACAGCAGCGATATGGTTGAACAGCTGAACCGGCATGAAGAGTTTCTGCGCGCAAAGCGGGTCAGAACCGAACCACTGCTGATACGTCCGTTTGACATGGAAGACGTCATGTCGGTTTGCGAAGGCATCGTTGCAAAATATAGCAGCGATGATCTTTCGCTCAATGTCACCGGCGGTACAAAGATTGCCGCCCTGGCGGCATTCCAGATATTCCTGTCGGCCGGGCTGAAGATCTGTTACGTAAATACGCGTGACCAGCGGATTATGTTTCTGAATCCGCGCAATGAGCAGATCCCCATAACCGCATCACTGACTGTCAGCCAGTACCTGGATCTGCACGGATTCAGAGTCGAGTCTTATCAGCAGGATCTGAAGGAAATCATGCGCCGTCGACCGGTCACTGAATGGATGGCCGGACTGGCCGCCGCCAATCCCAGGCTGATCGGCCGCATCAATGGCAGTTTTGGAAAAAACGCGGATGTGGAAGATCTCGAATACCCCTATCTGCTCACATTGCCCCAGACCCACGAAGCACGCGTGCTGGCCCGCAAGATGTGTGAGCACGGCCTGGCAGCGCCCGGTCCGGAGTCACACCGGATTATCATCCCGGTGGTAGAAATAGCCCGCTATCTGCGCGGTTTCTGGTTTGAGGAATATGTCTTTCTGTCCGTAAAGAGCCTGCCCGGCGTAGAGACGCTGCTGAATGTCTACGGGCGCTGGGAAACGAAAAATCAGGCAGAACCCAAGAACGAATTCGACGTCATGGCCGGCATTGGTAACCGCCTGGTCTATATCTCCTGTAAAACAGCAAATGTGGCGGTTGGCAGCAATGTCAGGGAATACCTGTATGAACTGGACTCGCTGGGAGACAACGCGCTTGGCCTGTTTGGCAGGAAAGTGCTGGCCTCTGCCCGTCCAATCATAGATCGGAATGTGCGGGAACGCGCAGCAAACATGGGGATTGAGATCATAGACGGCCAGGGCATACTAGAGATTCCGGAAAGGATCGGTAAATGGCTCAACAGATAATAATTGAAGTTTCAGAACTGTATCGCGACAGCGGAACAGCAAAGCTGGCCGAACTGCAGGCATATACCGCCCGAGCGGTGGAGCAGGCTGGCAATGGCAATTTTGTCACCTTGACAGGACAGGGGCCGATCTGGCTCTATCTCCACCTTGCCCATGCCCTGCATGGCAAGGTTGCGCGGCTGTCCTACTCATCACCAGTCACAGGGGAAATCACCATCTATGACCACTCCCCCTACTGATGTCTACTCTCCAGCTTTCCCCGGATTTACCGCTTACCGGTTGCGGTTCAGTCTGACAGTTACGGAAGATATCATTCTGCCCCCCTACAAGGGTTTCACATTTCGGGGTGTTTTCGGCACCGTCCTGCGGGAACTGGCCTGCAGCATCCCCGGTGAAAAGTGTCCCCTGTGCCCGTTTCGTCACACATGCGCCTACGGATACCTGTTCGAAACCGTACCGGACGCCAGCGTGCCCCACGCCGGAAAATTCGCTGCCTATCCGCGTCCCTACATCATCAATCCGCCGCTCACTGCGCGGCACAGGTTTGGCCGGTATGAAAGCATGACCTTCGAGACGGTGCTGATCGGCCGATCGGTTGAATTTCTGCCGCACCTGGTCATGACCTTTGAGGAAATCGGCAGGCGCGGAATCCGCAATGGACGCGGACGCTACCTGATTGACCGGATAACAGCCACAGGTCCGGCGGGCCGGCAGCAGACAGTATGGGAAAAGGGGCTGATCAAAGGGACCTGCCTGTCTGTGCGGTGGGATGAACTGGCAGAGCCGGCATCCGCTGACAGCGCAACACTTGAATTCATAACACCGCTGCTGGTGGAAGACCACGGCAGGCCGCTGGAAACAGCGCCGGACTTCGGATTCCTGATGAATGCGCTTGCGCACCGCGCCTCACTATTGCACCAGCTTCATGGCCATACATCGGCAGCAGAGGCTGAACAACATAACGATGGCAGCCATGGCATCAGCATCGCCGTATCCACGCTGAAATGGCATGATTTTGAGCGCGTATCCAGCCGCCAGCAGAAACGGCTGCGCACCGGCGGAATGCTGGGCCGGGTCACTTACAGCGGCGGCCTGACACCTGGGCAGCTTCAGCTTTTACGGCTGGGAGAGCTGATCCACATCGGAAAATCAACGACTTTCGGATTTGGCGGATACAGGCTTTACATCAATTAAAACCCGATACAGGAGGCGTGCATGGCGTGGTACTACACATTTGAGGCCAAGGAGATCCAGAGCTTTATCCTGCAAAGTGACAAGCTGCGTGAAATGGTTGGCGGCAGTGAACTTGTGGCCCAGCTCTGCGGCAGACTCCTCGACAGAGCGCTTGAGGCGGTGGGGGTGCAGAGGCCGGAAAGCGTCATTGTTTCCACTGCTGCCGGGTGGGCCCGCATGGTATTTGAGGATGAAGGCCAGGCCAGGGAATTCAGAAAATACTGGCCCATGCTGGTCAGCCGCTATGCCCCTGGTCTCAAACTAATTGACGCGCTGGTTCCGATCAGGACGAATTTGCCCGACGCGGTCAAAGAGGCGATTGACATTCTGCGCGGGGCCAGAAACATGAGTGAAAGCAACCTGCCTGAACTTGGTCCGCTGGTCGAGCGAGCCCCCAGAACCGGGACTACAGCGGTAGCCTTGGTAAAAGACAAAAAAATGGGGAAACCTGTGCCGGTGGACCGGCAGACTATCCGCAAACAGCAATACGCCAAGACCCACTCTTCGTTAACTCAAAAAATCAGCAAAAATATTCTCGACACGGCCTGGCCCTATGAGCTGGATGATATCGTTTCCGACGAATCCGCCTATGTGGCGGTGGTCCATGCCGACGGAAACGACCTGGGCAGCATGCTGATGCGCATCGGTGAACACATTGCCAAAACGCCGCAGGATGCGGAGAAAATCTACCGCATGATCTCCGAGTGCATTGACCGGATCACCGTGTCCGCTGTTCAGCATGCCACGGAAAAAGTGCTCTTTCCGGTCTATCAGGCTGCAGGTGAAAAATCGTTCATTCCGGCGCGCCCGATCGTGCTGGGGGGCGATGATCTGACCATCATCGTCCGGGCCGACCTGGCCATTGAATTTACCTGTGAATTTCTGTCGGCCTTTGAACGCAACTCCAGGGCAGAACTGGCAGAACTGCGCCGCATGATCCAGAAGTTTCCCGAAGAACTGACCGCCTGTGCCGGGGTTGCCTTTGTCAAAAAATCCTATCCGTTTGTTTCCGCCTACCACATGGCGGAAAGCCTCTGTGACCACACAAAAAGGCAGGCCAAACAGGATCGGGACAGCCGCAAGTCTGGCAACCCGCATCCGCCGGTGCCGTCATCGTTCAGTTTTCACCGCATCACAACCAGCATGGCCGAAGGGTTCAGCGAAGTAAAAGGCCAGGAACTGACCGGCCGCGGCTGTTTCAAAGGTGAGCCGGTCAAATTCTGGTACGGCCCTTACGCCGTCGGCGATGTCGCGGGCAAGCTGCCCCAATACAATCAACTGAACAGCCTTGTGCAGTCAATTGCCGAACTGCCGACGGGATCGATCCGCACCCTGATCAGCACCATGCACACCGACCCGGTTTCCGCTGTAAAAGATTACCAGCGCGTCCTTCAGGTTGCCAGCGCAGACAAGAGTGAAAATTTCCACAACGCCCTTCAGGCGCTGACAGCCAATACAGAACAGCAGCTTTGGAATGCAGACATGCAGACGCCGCTGGCAGATGCCCATCTGCTGGCCGGAATCGTGAAAGGAGGCAACAATGCCTAGACATACCATAACATTCAGCTTTCTTTCTCCCTGGCACATGGGAAGCGGTTTTGGCGAAGGGGCGCACCTGGATGCCATTCCGGTAAAAACTCCGGCTGGCCTGCCGTACATTCCCGGCCGCAGCGTCAAGGGGCTTTTTCGTGAAGCCGTGCAGTTGGCCGAAGAGTGCGGCCAGATCCCACAAAATACCATACAGCAAAATGCCACACTGAAACTGTTCGGCAGCCGTGACGACTCGCTCTCCCGCTATGAAACAGAACCGGGGCTGCTGCGCTTCAGCAGCGCCACACTGGGAAACGGGATGGAAGCATGGGCCGCTGAAAGTGACGGCAAGCGACAGACAAATGCCGAAGCAGTAAAACAGCTCTTCAAACCGCTTGCCTCCACCCGTATCGACTCACAGGGGCTTGCTGACGACAAAACCCTCAGAAAAATTGAAGTCGCAATTCCTGTGGAATTGACCGCTGAAGTTGAATACAGCGGTGAGAAACAGGAAATTGAGCCGCTGCTGGCGCTGGCAGCCTCCCTGATCAGGCAGGCCGGATCACACCGCCACCGGGGACTGGGCCGGGTGAAAGTAACTATTGGGGAGGTGGCCAGATGAAAACGGTTTTTTTTACAGCCAGACTGCTGTCCGATGCGGTTATCAGCGAACGTTCGGCCACCATGGGGGGCCATAGTTCACTGGATTACATTCCCGGGTCTACCCTGCTCGGCGCCGCTGCCAGCCAGCTCTATAGCGAATCATTTGCCGACTCCTTCACCGTATTCCATTCCGGCAAGGTCCGCTTCAGCAACGCCTATCCGCTGGACGAATCCGGTTTGCCAACCATGCCGGTACCGCTAAGCTGGCATATCGCCAAGGGCAAGGAACTGAAAACGCTTGCCGACGGCAGCAACCTGATCCATGCCGGCAAAAGCGAATTTGACGCATGGGACGAAAAAGGGGAGCAGCAAAAACAGCTGCGCAGCGGCTACTTTTCACCATCTGGCCAAAGACTTGCCCCGCAAATGTCCTACCGGCTGAAAACAGCCGTGGATCGTGAAAACCATGGGGGCGCGGCGGAATCACAGCTGTTCGGATATGAGTCTCTGGCCCAGGGCAGTGACTGGTATTTTTCGGTCAGTTTTGATGATGACATCTCTCCGGAAGTCGTAGAAAAGGTTAGTGAGTCCCTTAACCGCACCATGCGGGTCGGGCGCTCCAGGTCAGCCGAATACGGCATGCTGAAGGCCTGTAAAACCGGTTTCACGTCTACTGCACCGGAGCAAGCCGATGCACAGCTGATAGTGCTTTACTGTATGTCGGACCTGGCATTGACCGATCCGACCACAGGTTCGCCGGTGCTGATCCCGGATCCAGAACTGTTCGGCCTTGAAAATGCCGAACTCAACCCGTGTCGCAGCTATCTGCGCACCCGCAGTTATGCGCCGTTCAACGGTACCAGAAAACGCTTTGACCTGGAACGGCAGGTACTGACCAAAGGGAGCGTCATCGCCATTGAACGGCCCGGCGGGAACTTCTCCAAGGCAGAACTTGAGGCACTGCAGCAGAAAATCAGTCGCGGGATCGGCCTCTACCGGCAAGACGGCCTGGGGCAGCTGCTGCTGAATCCCGGTTTTCTCTCAGGTCTCGGCTACAAGTCGTTTGAAGTGCCGGCCATGCCGCTTCCGGTGGAAAAGGTGTCCGGCGCCCTGCCGCCGCTGGCCGGGTGGCTCAAGTCCAAGTCAGCCGAGAAGCAGGCCGAAATTGAGGCCATAGAACTTGTTGACGGCTGGATCAGGCAGCTGGTATCGGCCTCGTGTCCCAGCAACAGCCAGTGGGGGCAGCTAAGAAACATTGCCGTACAGGGAAAAGATCTGGAAATGATCCGTACCCGGTTGAATAAACTCTGCAGCGAAGGTGTTTCGCAGAAACAGTGGAACAAGGATGTCAGGATAGACGGCAAACGTACAACATACGGCAGGTTTCTGCTGGAAACAGTACTGGCAGCCCCATTGAATGATGTGCGCAAGCGCCTTTACCTGCTGGGCAACAGACTTCCGCGCAAGCAAAACCAGAATAACGGAGGTAAACAGTGAGCCAGAAACCTCAAAACAACTGCCGCTACATTGCGCGGGTAACCATACAGTTTGAAACCGCTTTCATCGTGGGCAGTGAAGGCGACCTTTTCTTCGACGACGTCTTTGTGTCCGATGCCAACGGGCTGCCGGCGCTGCCCGGTTCATCCCTGGCTGGCATCCTGCGTCATGCCTGGGCCGATGCTGGATATGAAGGGGAATTTAGCATCTTCGGCTATCAGTCCGGCGACAAGGGGTGCGGCTCACGTCTGAGCGTATCCTGGGGCTGCATCCATGACAGTCAAGACCGGCCGGTGGAAGGAATCATTCCGGATGCCGCGGTGATTGCCAATGACAAGGTCCTTTCCGAGGCGAAGATTACCACCGCCCGTGACCACGTCAGCATCGGCCATAAAGGCACTGCCAAAGACAGCGGCAAGTTTGACGAACGCTCCGTATCGGCCGGTCACCGCTTCAGTTTTGAGCTGATGCTGGAAGGTGACACGGGGGATGCGGACAACTGGAACAAACTGCAGTCCCTGCTGTGCTCGGACTCGATCCGCATCGGCGGTAAAACCAGACGCGGTTACGGGCAGTTCAAAGTTGTAAAACTACGTTGCGCCTGTTTTGATCTCACGACTGAAGAGGGGTTCAGCTCCTTCTGTGCGCTGCCCGTATCACTGAAGGACGAGGCCCGGCTAGCCGAAACCGTGATTGCGGAAATGGCACCTGACAGCAATCAGGTTACCGCTACCCTTAAACTGGAGCCGGAAGGATTCTGGATGATTGGCGGCGGATTCGACGGCGAGGTTGATATGGCCCCCCTCAAGGCCAACCGGATTGTCTGGAAAGACGGCAAAGGTGGAGTGGAAAGCAACCGGGCCATCCTGACCGGTTCGGCGGTCAAGGGAGCCATAGCGCACCGGACCGCCTTCCACTACAACCGCCTGACCGGGGTTTTTGCCGACAGCGGCATTGATCCGCAAGCCTGCACCGGAACCGCCAACAAGGCCGTCTCCGTCCTGTTCGGCTTCGAAAAGAAGGATAAAACCGGTCAGCGTGGCAGAGTGCTAATCAGCGACCTGTTCATTGAAAACCCGGGCGTGCAGAAAGTGCTTAACCATGTCTCCATCGACCGTTTCACCGGCGGAGCCAGAACACTGGAAGGGGCGCTTTTTGATGAAAAGCCGTACTACGGTGGCCAGGCATTTCTCCTGAACGTTTCGATCACCGAAGCAGACCGGATTCAGGAAAACACTGTCAGACAGGCTTTTGCCGCTGCACTGGAGGACCTGGCCGGCGGCAGACTGGCCATTGGCGCCGGAGCAGGCCGGGGCAACGGTTATTTCAAGGGTGAAACCACATGGAACAATGCGGGCAAGGCATGGCTTGCAGGAGGTAATCAATGAATCCGAAGATAATGGAACTGCTCAGAGAGGAAACCAAAGACCGGATCGAACCCGGAAAACTGCTGATCGAGCTGAAACAATGTGAAACAGCCCGGCAGGTGCGCGAGCAGGTCAACAATTTTTCCTTCAGCTCGGGCTGGCTCTGCCTGACCGACCGGGTTGTTGCGCTTTACAGCCCCGCCGATCTGGCCGGAGCGCAGGATGGAGTTATCCTCTCCGGAGAACTGGCAAACGGCGGCGAAAGCCTGCACATCCGTCAGGCCGAAAACGGCTGGACTCTAACCAGCTTCAAAACAGGGCAGGGCGAAGCATGCCTTGTTTGCGACGAAGAATACATCAGCACTGAAAACCAGCAGCAGGCCCGGCTGAAATACCAGGTCTGCTGGCGGCTGCACAACGACAGCTATCGCCCCTGGGCGGCACGATTTACAGGTTTGGAGAAGGGAGGGGCGGACAATGAATAACAACCATAACAACGGCAGAAAGCCTTACAGCGGCGGGAACGGCGGCGGCAGCAAGCAATCCGGCGGAGGCAAACTGCAAGCCCCCGCGCTTGAAAAAATCACCGCTCCCTACAACTTCGTGCCGCTCTCGAAAAAGGTGTTTTTTCCGCAGTGGTCCGGTCAGGTCTCCCACGACATCCCTTTCAAAGACGGCATATCCGGTGAACTGGTCTGCGAACTGGTAACCGACACCCCCGTCTATGTTCGTAATGGTGGTAAGTGGGAGCCGGGCGATTCACTTAAAAAACCGGAAGCCCAATCCTTCTTTTACGTACAGCCAGGCACTAACCAGCCCAAGGTATTCATGATACCGGGCACTTCACTCAAGGGAATGCTGCGCAACGTCGTCGAAATCGCCTCCTTCGGCAAGATGAGCAGGGTGGATGATCATCGTTATGGCGTAAGAGATCTGCAAAACAGGGACATATACGGCAACTTCATGACAACTTCAGCCGGCGGCGGGTTCAAACCATTATCAAATGGGGGCTGGCTTTCACTTGATAGGGAAAATGACAACTGGAGAATTACCCCATGTCTTTTTGCCCGGGTTGATCACAAGCTGCTCAACAATCCGAAACTGCATGGGCGTCAGAGCGCCGTGAGCAAATATTCCAATTGGGGAGAAACCCGTCTGAATGTATCGTTCGAATGTACGGCTGAATCACCTCACCCACATAGCGGCGGCAAAAGGCTGATTTACCGCAAGGTGACAGAGCTGGGCTGCGGTTCACAGAAAGGAACACTTGTCTTCACAGGACAGCCTACTGTGAATGACGGCAGGCCCGGCAGGAAACATATGGAATTTATCTTTTTCAAAGAAAACAAAGACAAAACCTTTGATGTGCCGAAGTACATCAAAAAGGATTTCCAGTTTATTCATTCCGATGCCAATGAAAACCCGAATGACGAGTGGGCCTACTGGAAAAATAAACTTTCAAGCGGTGAAAGAGTGCCGGTCTTTTACCTGACCAATGATGACAGCAGTCTGCATTCAATCGGTCTGGCCCTGATGTACCGCCTGCCGTATTCCAACTCCGTAAAACAGGCTGTAAAACATACTTCGGCTGACCATGACAGCACCAGTCCTGATCTGGCAGAGACTATCTTTGGCTTTGTGGGCGGCAACGGGGACGCCCTGAAAGGCAGGGTATCCATCTCACCGGCAGTAGCAACCCATGCGGAACCGTTCAGCCGGATAATAAAAACCGTGCTGGGCAGCCCCAAGCCGACCTTTTATCCAAACTACATAAGGCAGGAAGAAGGTGGCAAAGTTGGCATCTATAAAACCTTCATGAACCATGATTGCGAAATCAGCGGCTGGAAACGCTATCCTGCCAGGCAGCCAGGGGCAGTTAACGTTCCCGAAGGGGTTGGGAGTAATGTGGACACCGGCTTGATTCCGTTAAAGGAAAAAGCCCGCTTCAAATTCAGCATCAAACTCCACAACCTGAAAAAGGCCGAACTGGGTGCAATCGCTTGGGCGCTGACCTGGGGGGGAGACAACCGTCTCCGCCACAGTCTGGGCATGGGTAAATCCATGGGCTATGGTATCGCATCAATCAGCATTGCATCCGCAGATGTGGACTGGCAGGGGGCGATGAAGGAGTTTGAAGCTCTCATGGGCCGTGAATTTGGAGGTAACTGGATCAAATCCGAACAGATGGAGCAACTGCTGGCCATGGCCAATCCTCAGGTGACACCGCAGTGTGGAAAACTGGAACACCTGGAATTGGGCATGAATGGGCCAAACCGGTTTAGTGACGCCAAAAAAGCGAAGCTTGCTCTTTTGCCGCACATCAAGCGAATCGCTATCCCGGATGCGGAGCGTTGTGACCTCAAAAAAGCGCCGCCTCCGCCGGTCAGCAAGGAAGAGCAGCGCCCTCCCACCCAGGACGGCATGGCGGCATTATTTGCCCTGCATGGCAGCAAGAAACAACAGAGGTGACCCATGGCGTCAAACAATCCGGTTCAGCGGCATATCAATTCGGAGGCGGTCAAAAAGGTGGCCAGCAATCTGCTGGGGATGGAGCACTTCAGCTGGTGTTCCATTGCACTGGTTTCGGGGTTTTTTCTTGGGGCCGGCTGGCTGCCGGATGGCATTACCAACCTCCTTCTGCCCGGTGGCGAGCGGATTGCGGGCGGATTGCAGCTTGCGGGCGCATTGGCGGTCTTTACCATTTTTGGATTTCTGCTCAACAATAAGATCAGCGAGGCCAGGCGGGTGCGGGTTGTCATAGACACCCCGCCGTCGGTCAGAAAGCTGATCCTGTTTCTCAGCGCGCCCAAAAAGGAACATCTGGAAAAACTGGAACAGGGCGCCATAACTGAAGAGCTGCTGGACGGCACAAACTGGAAAATGCCCTGGCTGGCCGTGAAACACCATGACGCACGGCTTGAAAAACTGTACCTGCTTACCTCGCAGGGCGAAAACGGCAGCCATGACTGCTATAAGTCATTCGAACGGATCATCAGCGCACTGCTGCCCAATGTCGCGCTGGAAGAGGCTACTCCGCTGGGCATCAATTTCGAGGATGTGGACACGGTTTACAAGGTGTTGGACGAACTTTACGAAAAACTGGACCAGACGGAAAATCTTGGCCCGGAGGATGTCATCCTGGACATCACCGGCGGCCAGAAACCCAACAGCATTGCCGGCGCCATGGCCACCCTGGCCGAAGGCCGCAGGTTCCAGTATGTCAGCACTGTTGACGAGCGTGTGCGTAGGTATGATCTGGCGCTGGAGTCGAACAGATAGGAGACACAGCCATGTCTCAGCATCAACCCGAACCCCCCTGGCAGGAAAGCAGTGCGGCAAAACAGGCCGGCCCGCCAGCGAACAAGCCTGACCCTGCTGTTAATCATGTAGCACAATCCGCCTTTGATCCGTTGTACCTTCAGATGGCAGAGCTGCCCAACCTGCGCCTGGCCTGGCAGGAGGTCAGACGCAAGGGCAGTTCCGGCGGGATCGACGGGGAAACCATCGGCAGCTTTGCCGGGCTTGCCGAACAGGAGCTGGTCTCGCTGCATGAAGAGCTGATGACGGGCCGTTTCGTGCCCCAGCCCTACAAGCAGGTCAGCATCCCCAAAAGCGATGGCGACACCCGCCTGCTGGGACTGATGTCCATCCGTGACAAGATCGTCCAGCAATCGGCCCGCACTGTGCTTGAGCCAATCCTGGACCGCATGTTTCTGGATGTCAGCTACGGCTACCGCAAAAACAAGGGCACCGCCAGAGCCATCAAACGGGTGGCCCACATGATCCGCAATGAAAAGCGTCTCTGGCTCACATCCTGCGATATCGACGCCTATTTTGACAGCATTGATCACGAGCGGCTGCTGAACATGCTCAGGGGCAGGATCAGCGCCCCCGATTTTGTCCGGTTGATACAGGTCTGGCTGCAGATGGGCAAGGTCAGCGGCCGTCTGAACTGGCGGGATTCGGTGCGCGGCATCCCCCAGGGCGGCATTATATCGCCGCTGCTGTCCAACTTTTACCTCAACCCGCTGGATCATTACTGTATGGACCGCAAATACGGCCTGGTGCGCTACGCCGATGATTTCGTCATCCTTTCCGCCAGTGAGGAAATGGCCAGAAAGGCGCTGGAAGACGTCAGCCGGTTCGTCACCTCCCGTCTCAAGCTGCGGCTGAATGAAGGCAGCACTGTCCAGCATGTCAATCAGGGGTTTGAATTTCTGGGGGTCACCTTCAAAGGTGGTGACATAACGCTCAGTGAAACCAAGCTGGAGCGGCTCAAACAGAAACTGCGCGACGCGGTGCGTCGGGACCGCATGAAAAGAGCTGTCAACGTAATAGAAGAAGTAGACGGCATCCGCAACTACTATGGCCTGCTGGTGCCCCAAACCTGCCTGGAACAGCTTGACCAGTGCCTGGCCGAATCGTTGCGGGACGAGGCGCGCGGCGCCTATCAGGACGGCAGGATCAAAAACAAGCAGCATCTGGAGGAAATGCTCGGACAGGTTTCTTTTCTATCCGAAGCTTACAGCATCCGCCGTAAAGGCGAATTCCGCGACATACTGGCCGCCTGCACGCGCCAGAAAGCCAGCGAAAAACCGGCCGCCGGGCCGGAACCGGTCAAAGACCCTGTCCGCAAGCGCAAAAGGGAATACCAGAAGCTCCAGTCAGAAGGCTTCGAGCTGGTGGTCAGCAGTCCCGGCGCCTTTGTCGGGCGCACACTCAAGGGAATTACCGTGCGTGTCAAGGGGCAGATAGTTCACCAGGCGCCGCTTAACAACCTGCGGCACATCTTCATCACCTCCGGCAAGGTCTCCCTTTCCGGCGCTGTCATCCAGTATGCCGCCCGCCAGCGCATTCCGATCGACTTCCTTGAATTCAGCGGCCAGCCCTATGCCCGCATCGCCCATTTCCAATCACCTGCTATCGGGCTGCATCTGGCCCAGCTTGACGCCCAACGGGACGGTCGGGCCACCGCCATAGCCAAATGGATCGTGGACGGCAAAATCAGAAACCAGATGAACCTGGCCAAGTACTATCACAAATACCGCAAGAACGTGGATGAACAGTTCGTTCGGGAATTCGGGCGGCGCATCGAACAGATGCAGGGCATCAGTGACGAGATCGACAAGCTGGGTGACGATGACCACGAAACGATCCGCGGCAAACTGTTTTCCATCGAAGGCCGGGCGGCCGCCGCCTATTGGGAAATCACCAAAACCCTGCTGGACGAAATCATCGTCTTTGAAGGCCGTACCGGGCAGGGCGCGCAGGATTTGGTCAATTCGCTGCTCAACTACGGATACGCCATGCTGACCGGCAAGATCTGGAGCGCTGTATTGAAAGCCGGACTGAACCCGCACATCAGCTTTTTACACAAACCGCAGACCGGCAAACCAACCCTGATATTCGACCTGACCGAGGAATTCAGGGCCCAAGCCGTTGACCGCGCCGTTTTTTCCATGATCAACCGCCGGGTGGAACTGAAGCAGGACAAGGGTCAACTGACCCGGGAGACCCGTAACAAGCTGATCGAAGCTGTGCTGGAGAGGATCAACACGGTGGAAAAATTCAGGGGCGTTGAAATGAGGCTGGCAGACGTCATCAACCATCAGGCCAAAGCCCTGGCCGCCTACCTGAGGGGCGAGGAAAGGCGCTATGCCCCCTATATCGGGAAATGGTAAATGAAACGCTACGTTGTCATCGCATACGACATTGAAAAGGACCGCAAAAGACGCGAAGTCGTCAAACTCCTGCATCCCTGGGGGATCAGGGTCAACAAAAGCGTCTTTGAATGCTATCTGACCGACAATGAACTTTCAAAGCTGTGTGACAAGCTGAAGAAAAAGGTGCAGAAAGGGGCCGACAGCATCCTGGTTTACCGGCTGTGCGGCAGCTGTCTGGAAAAGGTGGAACGCTTTGGCACTGCCGGGCCTGAGCGTCCGGTGGTGAAGATCTTCTGACGTGCATTATGGCTAACATATTGTTATTTAACTGGAATACCGTTTAATGGCTTAAAAACGGTTTGCGAAAAAGCCGTAAAGGAGCTGTTTTTGCAAATATCAGCAATATCAATGGGTTATAAATGCATGGTTGTGATGCGGCAGTATGCGCCGCGCCAAAAAACTTCGCAAAAGCCGCTTGGGTACGTTTACATGCAAAAGATTTGCGAAAATGGTCGTCAACCCGTTGAAAGCCACTCAAAAAAACAGAGTTGTTTCAGCTGGTTGTAAAGGTCGGTTGTGAGGTGACTGAGCATCATAATCGAAAATCGATTGTCCGGGCAAAACGGGAAAACGGTTTGCGAAAATGCAAAATCAGTAAAAACGGGCAGTTAGGGGGAATAATATGCAATTGGAGAGATTTTTGGTTCAAAAACAGGTCGATTTGCGAACAAAATGTGCCATCTGTGGCCCGTGCTTGCATTTTTGCCGATTTGCGGGTATTTCTGTTAGCCGGGCAAAGGGAGTGCGCAGGCAAAAACAACTGTAGGATCAAGGCCCTACAAAAACAAAAACCCCCTCGGGGGATTGAGACCTTTTTTGGCTACCATTTTACTTCCTCCTTTGCGCCACCTACAAAAACAAAAACCCCCTCGGGGGATTGAGACATCCCCACAAGCATATTGTCGCGACCGTTAGCCACTGGGGCCTACAAAAACAAAAACCCCCTCGGGGGATTGAGACGCTCACCGTCGTAAACGAAGAACTGCTCTGGATCCTACAAAAACAAAAACCCCCTCGGGGGATTGAGACACTCCTTTGGAATCACACTCGACGGATACTTCTCCCTACAAAAACAAAAACCCCCTCGGGGGATTGAGACTCGTCGACGGTTGGAAGACCAACCATGGCGGCGAGGGCCCTACAAAAACAAAAACCCCCTCGGGGGATTGAGACCCCATTCGGCATTACCGCTTACTGACGGGAATACCGGGGAGTTTCCTACAAAAACAAAAACCCCCTCGGGGGATTGAGACTCTTCGTGCCCACCAAGGGGGTACAGCCTTGCCCTGTAAACCTACAAAAACAAAAACCCCCTCGGGGGATTGAGACTTAAACATCTGTACGTCGATAGCGACCAGGTTCTGGGCGATCCTACAAAAACAAAAACCCCCTCGGGGGATTGAGACTTTCCGAGCCGTTCAGCTCCGCAGGTTTGTTGGCTGCTTCTTCCTACAAAAACAAAAACCCCCTCGGGGGATTGAGACACACCCCCCTCCCCGAGACGTTCGATCGTCCGCCGCGCCCTACAAAAACAAAAACCCCCTCGGGGGATTGAGACAAGCAGGCTGCCTGCGTTGACATCTGTAAGTGTCTCCCTACAAAAACAAAAACCCCCTCGGGGGATTGAGACAACAAGTCCTCGTTGTAGTTCTTAACGAGATACCTGTTGACCTACAAAAACAAAAACCCCCTCGGGGGATTGAGACGTTTGCGGAGGTCCAGTAGTGTTTGTTCGCCTCCGCCTACAAAAACAAAAACCCCCTCGGGGGATTGAGACGAGAATTCCAATCTCCAAATTCCTGGTTAGCAATACCTACAAAAACAAAAACCCCCTCGGGGGATTGAGACTCGTCCTGACAAAAACTCCGACACTACATTTGCCCTACAAAAACAAAAACCCCCTCGGGGGATTGAGACAAAACACCTCCCTATCCTCTTCTACAGAAGG
>ENA-UPXM01000521-UPXM01000521.1-activated-sludge-metagenome-genome-assembly--contig:-NODE-521-length-55293-cov-13.423640_pt1 | contig 55293 bp, 52 predicted proteins | sample MGYA00238178_ERZ772708 | MGnify/ENA primary metagenome ERZ772708 (study PRJEB29002, sample SAMN05720212) | activated sludge metagenome | isolation source: anaerobic digester from wastewater...
TTAATAGAGCTTCTTTTCTTTATATTGCTCAATTTGAGCTTAATTAGCTTATTTCCTAAAACAAACCTAAGCTTACTTAAGCAAATTTATTGGTTTTTGTCAAGATGAGATTAAAATCTAGCTAAATATAGCTAAAACCTAATTAAATATTATTTATGCCAATTATAAACTTATTTTCTTTTTTTTAACTCTAAACCATCATGAGCCCTATTTTCTTTATTTTTTTACTAAACTTCTAAAATAGCTTTAATTCGTCTTACTCCCGCACTTGATGATTCTTCTTTTATTATCTTAAATTTACCCAAAAGACCAGTATTTTCTACGTGTGGACCGCCACAAATTTCTTGGGAAAAAGCTTTATCTAAATCTGGCGCGCCATTCATTTTACACTGGCTGGCTGTGTAAACTTTGACTCTTTCCCCGTATTTTGATTCAAAAGTACCGGCGGCCCCTCTTTTTTTAGCATCTTCCAGGGTCATTTCTTCACAAGTAATCGGTAATTTAGCCTCAATCGCGCTATTAACCAAATCTTCAACTTGTTTTATTTCTGCCGGCGTCATTTTAGTAGAATGTAAAAAATCAAACCGTAAACGCTCGGGAGTAATATTACTTCCCCGTTGAACAACCTGCTCGCCTAAAACTTTTTTTAAAGCAGCTAAAAGTAAATGAGCAGCCGTATGTAATTTAATCGTTTCCTCACTAGCGTCAGCTAAACCACCCTTAAACTTTCCGGCCGCAGCTGTGCGTGATAGGTCTTGATGCTTTTTTAGTTCAGCGGCAAAGCCGGCCTTATCAATTTTAATTCCCTTTTCTTTAGCCAACTCCTCGGTTATTTCTAAAGGAAAACCATAACTCTGATATAAATTAAAAACATCCTGTCCGCTTAAATCATGGCTGGCTAATTTATTAAATTCTAAAATTCCTTTTTCTAAAGTGCGATTAAACTTTGCTTCTTCTTTATTAAAATTATCAAGAATAAACTGCTTATTTCTTTTTAGTTCGGGATAAACATTTTCATAGTCAGTAATCACTTGTTCAGCTAAAGAAGCAATCCAGGTTTCTTGTTTAATACCTAAAGAGCGCCCGTAACGAATTGCGCGTCGCATTAAACGACGAACCACATAACCTTGATCAGTATTAGAAGGCGCTATTCCTTTATCATCACCAATAATAAAAGTGGCCGCTTTTAAATGATCGCAAATAATTCGCATTGATTTATCTAAGTTACTATCTTGAGCATACTTTTGACCACTTAGCGCTTCAACTTTTTTTATTAAATTAATAAATAGTTCAGTTTGATAATTATCATCTAGGCCATTCATAATAGCTAAAACTCTTTCCAAACCTAAACCAGTGTCAACATTTTTTTGAGGTAAAGGTTCAAATTCACCAGCTTCATTTTTATTATATTGCATGAAAACATTGTTCCAAATTTCTACCCAAGATTCATGGTCATCATTAAAACTGGTGGGGGTTTCCGAAGCTGGTCCCGTCCAGTAAAAAATTTCCGAATCCGGACCACAAGGACCGGTGGTACCCACTGGATCCCACCAATTATTCTTCTTTGGCAATTTAGCAATTCTGGTTAATGGTAAATTGTTGGCTGTAAAAATTGACTGCCAAATACTATAGGCCTCTTCATCAAAAGGAGCATTTTTATCACCTTCAAAAACCGACACAGCAATACGATTCTTATCTAGGCCTAACCATTTTTCTGAAGTTAAAAATTCCCAACTTAATTTAAGCGACTCTTCTTTAAAATAATCGCCTAAAGACCAATTGCCCAACATTTCAAAAAAAGTATGATGAGTTTTATCACCCACTTCTTCAATATCACCAGTGCGCACGCATTTTTGCGCACTAACGAGTAATTTACCGGCTGGATGTTTTTCACCCAATAAATATGGAACCAACGGATGCATACCAGCGGTTGTAAATAAAACCGACGGATCATTTTCCGGAATTAAAGAAGCGCTTGATATGACCGCATGGTCCTTAGCGCGAAAAAAATCTAAAAATTTTTGCCGTAATTCGTTAGCTGTCATATATTTATAAAAAATAATATTGTTCTATATTATATTAACTTCGGCTTGTAAATCAAGACCAAATTTTTTCTTAACTGTTTTTTGCACTAAAGCTACTAAAGCTAAAATTTGTTTGGCTGTCCCACCCTGATTCACTAAAATCAAGGCCTGTTTTTCATACATTCTGACTTTGCCAAATCTTTTTCCCTTAAAACCAGCTTGTTCTATTAACCAGCCAGCCGGTACTTTTACTTTTTTGCCAGCCGGAAAAGACGGAATATTAGGATACTTTTTTTGAAGTCGCTTAAAAGCCGTCTGACTTATTTCTGGATTCTTAAAAAATGAACCGGCGTTAGGTAAAACATGTGGATTAGGTAATTTACTATTTCTAATTTCACTAATTACTTTTATTACCTCGCGCAAAGTGGGTTTAATAATTCCTTGAGCTTTAAGATTCTCACGAATTGAGCCATAATCTAATTTAAAATCTGCCTTCTTGCTCAAACTAACCGTAACTGAATAAATAAAATATTTTCCACGCAAACTTTTTTTAAAAACACTATCACGATAACCAAACTGACAATCTTTTAAGGAAAAAATTCTCTCGGTCTTAGTTTTTAAATTAATGGCTTTTAAATGATGAAAAACATCTTTTAACTCCACGCCGTAAGCGCCAATATTCTGCACGGGAGCAGCTCCAACAGTACCATAAATTAAAAATAAATTTTCTAAACCAAAAAAATTATTATCAACTGTAAAGTTAACAAATTTAGACCAAACCTCTCCTGAATTAGCTTCAACCAAAACCCGCGTTTTATTTTTTTCCAGCACGCGCATACCTTTAATTTCATTTTTTATTACCAAACCTTTAACCGCGCCCGTAATAAGCAGGTTTGAACCACCGCCTAAAATAGTAATTGTTAATTTCTTTTCTTGAGCAAAATCTAGAGCCTGAAAAAGTTCTTCCTTGGTTTTTACGATGGTAAAGTATTGCGCTTTACCACCGACTTTCAAAGTCGTAAACGGAGCTAAATTTTTATTTCTTTCGATTTTTATCATAATTTTTTGTTCGTTTTTTTGTTTGTTTTTTTGTTCGTAATAAATATTCGCCTACCCGGAAAACATCACCTGCCCCCATCAGTAAAATAATTTCATCTTTTTTAATCGTGGCTCGCAAATGGGTAGCTACAGCTTTAAAATCAGCAATATGACTGACGGCTTGTTTAATTTTTTGCGACTGATTATATTTTTTAATCGCAGCCACTAGTTGTTGACTAGAAACCCCGCCCTGCTTTTCTCGAGCTGAACCATAAATATCTAAAATAACTAATTCATCAGCCAAGGAAAAGCTGGTGACAAATTGAGAAAATAAAGCTTTGGTGCGAGTAAAGGTGTGAGGATGAAAAATTACTCGCAAATGTTTTTTCGGATAAAAAGCTTTTATTCCTTCTAAAGTGCTTTTGATTTCGGTAGGATGATGAGCATAATCATCAATCACTAAAGCGCCTTTATACTTTCCTAAAACTTGCGCCCGACGTTCAGTACCTTTAAAACCAAACAAATGGGTTTTAATTGCTTTTAAAGACACTCCTAACTCACGTGCGGCCGCCACTACAGCTAAAGCATTAAAAATACTATGCCTGCCCCATAATCTGATTTTAAACTCACCAAGATTATTTATTTTAAATATTTGGCAAGCATTTTTTATTTTAATATCATGCGCCAAATAATTAACCGTTTCACCAGAATAACCCTCATCAGCTACATCATAAGTTGCGACACGCGCTGAACAAGCTTTAATTAAGCGCGCGCTGCTATTATCGCGATGATTAATAATTAAAAAACCAGAACGAGGAATTTTTTTAACAAAATCAATAAAGACCTGCAAATAATCGGCTTCGGTTTTAAAATAATCCGGATGATCATAGTCAATATTGTTTAATAAAACTCCCTGCGGATTAAAATATTGTAATTTATTTTGGTATTCATCAACTTCGGCCACAAAAATTTTTGCTGCACCCACTAAGCTACTGCCTTTAAATTGTGGCACTCTAGAGCCGACCAAAACATTCGGTTTTTTCTGGGCGCGCTCTAAAACATAACCAAGCCAAGCAGAGGTAGTGGTCTTTCCATGACTACCACACACAGCAATTCCCTGATGCTGATTAAAAATTTCTCCCAAGGCTTCGGCATAAGTTAATTTAGGCACCGCAATATAAATTTTGTTTTTAAAAACAAAAGCTAACTCAGGATTATTTTTAGAATTGAAAGCTGAGGAATAAATAATAAGATCAATCTTCTTAGGCAAATTTTTAACAGCAAAGGGCGTATAAACCGGAATCTGACTATCCTGTAAAACCGTATCAGTTAAAAAAGAATCAGTAATATCAGAACCGGAAACATTATGTCCTTTAGCCTTTAAAAATTGGGCTAGCATAGTCATACCCACACCTTTAATGCCAATCAAATAAATATTTAGTTTGCGCTTTTTATTGCTAAACATTTTAAATAATTTCTGATTAAATATTTATATAATTTCTTTTATAAAACTCGCGATTACCGTAGTCGCTTCTTTTTTCATAAGTCGCGCAATATTATTACTTAATTTTTGTCGTTGATTTTCGGTTTGCAAAAGATTAATAATTGTTTGCGTAAAGTTTTCCGCATTTAAGTCAGCTTGATTTAAAACCACGGCGGCTTCGGCATTCTCAAAAACCGCCGCGTTCTCTTCTTGGTGAGAATCAGGCATCGGAATTAAAATGGCTGGTTTTTTTAGTTCACAAAGTTCAGTTAAAGTTGCTAAACCACAACGAGAAACCACTAAATCAGCCGCGCCCAATAATAAAAAGGCGTCTTCATTGGCAATAAATTCAAAAGCTTGATAGTCAGCGGGTAAATCTAATAACTTTTTTGTGTCCTCTAAATCTTTTCTTAAACCAGTTAAATGCACTACTTGAGCAACTTCACTAAGCTTATGAATTGATTCGTAAGTTAAATTATTAATAAATCTGGAACCAGTGCCACCACCAGTAATTACTAATAAAAGTTTATTTGGATTAAGATTAAATTTTCTTTTTATACCTAAAAATACACTGGGATCTTTAGGCGCCTCACGCGAAGGATTCCCGGTCCAAACTGCGCGTGCGCCATAATCTTGCAAAGATTTTTCAAAAGTGACAGTTATTAAACGGGCCAGTGGCGCCATTAAACGATTAGCTAAACCGGCGCGAACATCTTGTTGATGAATAATAATGGGAATACGTAAAAAATAGGCGGCCCAGGCTAAAGGAACACTAACAAAACCACCGGCGCTAAAAAATAAATCCGGTTTTTCTTTTTTCAACAAACGAAGCGATACAAAAAAGCCATGAAAAATACGAAAGATGTCTATAAAATTTTGCCAAGAAAAATAACGTCTAAATTTACCCGCCGGAATAGCAATGAATTTAATTTTTTGACCCAAGCAAGTAAACTCTTCCACTAATTTTTTTTCTGGTCCTTTTTTAGTGCCAACAAAAACAAAGTCCCAGTTATTTTTTTCTGAATCATGATTACTTTTATTAAGACCTTCAGCTAAATTAAGGCCTTCAGTTAAAAGTTCGCGCGCCACCGCTAAAAGCGGCGTAACTGATCCGCCAGTTCCGCCTCCACTTAAAATAATTTTTTTACAGCGCGACTTTTTTAAACTCATAAAAATTGTTTATAACCGATGATAAGTGCCTTTGGTCTGTTTACTAATATTAACGAGAATTCCCATGGCAATCAAGCCCGCGAGCAGCGATGATCCACCGTGCGAAATAAAAGGCAAAGGAACGCCGGTCATGGGGATAAGATTAATCATTCCCCCAATATTCAAGAAAGTTTGCACGGCCAGCCAGGAAATAATCCCCGTGGCCAGAGCAGTACCATAAAGATCAGGCGCATGACGAGCAATGAGAAAACCGCGATAAAAAATAAATAAATATAATAATACTAATAGAGTACTAAACAAAAAACCGACTTCTTCCGCCATGATAGCGAAAATAGAATCTCCCCAAGCTTCTGGTAAATACATATATTTTTGCCGACTTTGACCTAGACCACGCCCCAGAAATCCACCTGAGCCAACCGCAATTAAGGACTGATTAATTTGGTAACATTCATTTTGTGGACTAAATTGTGGATCAAATACACAACGAAATCTATCAAGTTGATAATCAGAGATATGATTAATCATGAAAAACAAACCGATTCCCGCCAAAATGCCCAAAAAAATTATATGCTTCATTCGACCGCCAGAAACAAAAAAAACAATAAACGCTGAAACTAAAATAATGAAAAAAGTACCAAAATCTGGTTGCATCATCATGAGAAAACCAATCAATAAAACAATAAACAAAAATGGAATAAAACCACTCGTTAAACTTTTGAGCTCGTTCTTTTTTGCTTCTAACCAAGTGGCTAAATAAATTAAAAAGGTTAATTTGACCAATTCAGCCGGCTGAAAAGTCTGGCCAAAAACTTTTATCCAACTACGAGCCGGCCCTCCTTCCCAAGCTATTCCCGGAATAAAAACTAAAATTAATAATATTATGGAAATAACCAAAAACAAAAATGCCCACCTCTTCCAAACATGATAATCAATTAAAGAAGCTACAAAAAAAGCAATTATACCTATGCCTAAAGGAAATAATTGACTTTTAATGTAATGATAGGGTGTGCCAAAAGAATTATAAGAATAAACTGATGAGGCATTAAATAGAATTACTAAACCAAATAAAATTAAAACCAAAAGAGCCCAAATTAAGCTCATATCTGGCTCATGTTGATTTTTAAATTTGAATAACTTGGAGAGGTTTAACCTCATATTGTCTTATCCAACAAAAAAATTATCAAACCCATGGCGGCAGCCATGCCCGCAATTACCCAAAAACGCATCACTACTTTAGATTCTGGCCAACCAATTGCCTGAAAATGATGATGAATAGGGGCAGACAAAAAAACTTTTTTATGACGAATTTTTTTCGACAAAATTTGAATGATGACCGACAAAGACTCAATCAAGAAAATAAAACCAATAAAAATCAAAAGTAGAGCGTTATTGGTTAACATGGCAATGATTCCTAAAGTCATTCCCAAACTCATCGCCCCGGTATCACCCATATAAAAACGCGCCGGCGGAATATTAAACCAAATAAAGGCTAATAAAGCACCAATTATTACCGCGCAAAAAGTAGCTAAATCATAGCGTCCCATCACAAAGGCAATTACTCCATAAGCAGCAAAAGAAATTAATAATGTCCCGCCGGCTAAACCATCAAGACCATCAGTTTCATTAACCGAAAAAGCAGTAGCGACAATAATAAAAATAAAAATAGGAATATACCAAGCGCCAATTTCAAAATTGCCAAAAAACGGTAAATGAATAACTGTCCAATCTAATTTAAAATAAAACCAGAGGGTGCCAAAAATAGCGATTAAAGTATAAATGATAAGTCGATGACGTAACTTTAAACCGCCACCGCCAAAAACCCCTTTGCCAGTAACATCCAACCAATCATCAACCAAACCAATCAGCGCGGTAGCAATTAAAGCGCCGAGTGGCAATAGAGTTTCGGAACGCGATAAAAAATTAAAAAATTGCCAAGTGTTACTGGGGAGAATATTACTTAAAAAATAAAAAAACAAAATTAAAGCTAAAACCGTTCCCCAAATTAAAATACCACCCATGGTTGGTGTACCAGCTTTATGAGCATGTAGTTCACTGAAAATTGGTGTTTTACCGCTATTTCTAATTTTCTTGCCCAACTTATACTTATACAAAAAATGAGTTAAAAGCGGAGCCGATAAAATTGCGACTACAAAAGAAAGAACGGAAAAAAATAAAACTCTAATAATTTGCATTTCCATAACCAATTAGATTAACAATTTAATTAACGAATTAGATTAACAATTTAATTAACGAAAATTTATTAAATTTATAGCAACTAAAACCAAGCTTAAAAAAGAGCCGAAAATTAAAGTTGCCGCTAAAAACAAATGGGTAGTAATTTTAGCCTGCGGACGACGCGAAAAAAAAGCGGCTAAAGTTAAATTCAAAATAAACACCAATAAACCCAAAAAAGGATAATAGAAAATATCATTGGCACGACCAACTAAGTCAACACCAAAATCAATATTATAATGCAAGACTAGAAAATCATCACTTATTTTGCGCCTAATCAAAATCGCTTGAACCCAAGCTGAAATCTGTAAAAAAACTAAAAAAATGACATAAATTTTAACTGCCGGGATACTAAAAAGCTGCTTAAAATTTTTGGCGATTGCCACGCGAAAATTATAAATTCGGGCGTAAATATTAGAATAATTCATAACTGAAAAATTACTCAAAAAATACTTAAGGCCATACAAAAAAATATCAGTAAAACCCGGCCTTTACATTTTAGTTTATCATATTTTAAAAATAATATAAAATGTGCTAAAATAATAGCATTATGGCGAATAAATCATTAAATCGCCTTTTTGGCCTAGCAGTCCAAAAAAGAGCGGAAAAATTAATTATTACCCCGTCTAAAGATGAGCTAAGCTGCTTTTATAAATTACCTTATGGCGAAGAAGCTTATTTTAAATTGCCTAAAAAATTAGAAAATGACTTAGGCAATAATTTAAGAGCTTTGCTAAAGATAGCTCCGGAAGAATTAATGAACGGCAAATATTGTAAAATAAAGAATAAAAACTATCAACTTAATTTTTATTTAAGCATTATTCCTGATTATTTTGGGGAAAAAATAATTATTAACATCTTGAAAGATAAAAAAAGACTACTGTCTCTTAGCAAACTGGGATTAAACGCAACGCAAAAAAATTTTATCAAAAAATCTTTACTGAAAAAAGGTGGTTTAATTGTCATTAGCTCTCCAGAAAGACAGGGTCGCAGCACTACCCTCTTTTCCCTGTTAAAAGAGATAGATAGAGAAAAAAAAGATGTCTATTTTTTGGGCAAATATCCAGACTTGGAAATTGAAGGGCTTAATTATTTAGCCGGAGAACAAATTGATTGGGAATGGGTAATGCATCATGATACTGATGTCTTAGCGCTTGATAGCGAAAATGAAGCTGATTTAGGCAGAGCTATTTTAGCCGCTAATACCGGGCGTCTAGTTTTAGTAACACTTAAAGCCGTTAATTCTTTTGAAGCCTTATTTAAACTTTTAACCTTGGATTTGCCGAAAAAATTAATTCTTGATAATCTGCTAATGATTTGCGGACAGAAACTGAAGACCTTAAATCGCCCAAAAAGAAAGAAAACAACTAGCACTAAGGAACGTCGAGAAAAAATTGGGCAATTTGAAATTTTACATTTGAATAAAAAAACAAAAAATTTCATTTTAGAAAATAGTCAAAATATCAGAACTAAAGAATTTTGGCGGGCACTAATTAGTTTAATAAAAGAAAACACCTAAACTAAAACCATGAAAAAAATCTGTATCATTCCTGCTTATAACGAAGCCGAACACATCACTGAAGTAATCAGTCGCGTTCGGCCTTTTGTTGATGAAATAGTAGTAGTTGATGATTGTTCAAGCGATGATACGGCTCAATTAGCACAGGCAGCCGGGGCAACGGTTTTAAAACATCCCATTAACCGTGGTCAAGGAGCGGCTCTACAAACCGGCAATGACTATGCCCTTTTAAAAAACGCTGATATTATTATTCATTTTGATGCTGACAATCAATTTTGTGCGGAAGAAATTCCTGATTTAATATTACCAATCACATCCGGACGTGCCCAAGTTGCTTTAGGCTCGCGTTTTTTAACTAAAAAATCAAAATTACCAGCCAGCAAAAAAAACATTATTATGCCTCTCGCGCGACTGGTGAATCGTCTTTTTTTTAATATTAAACTCAGTGATCCGCAAAGTGGTTTTCGCGTTTTTAGTAAAGAAGCCGCCCAAAAAATAGAAATTAAAAATGATGGTATGGCCCACTGCAGTGAAATTTTGCACCAACTATTTAAAAATAAACTCAAAATTGAAGAAGTACCAATCACCGTGGTTTACCATGAATTTGGCCAAAAATTTTCCAGTGGTTTTAAAATAATAAAGGATTTGCTAATCAGAAAAATCATTAAATAATTATCAGCAACGCCTTTCAATTTTAAATTTAAAAATAGATTAATAATAAATATATGCTACAGCAAATTTTCGCGCTCGTTATTATCGCCCTTTTTATTTGGCGTTTATTTGAACAAAAAAACAAGAAAAAAATAAATCTAAATGAATTTTATTTTTGGTTAATTTTTTGGTGTTTAGGCGCGCTAGCCATTGTTTTCATCCGCCAAATTGATCGCTTAGTTGAATTCTTGGGTTTTTCCGGCTCAGGTATTAATTTTCTCCTCTACCTAACAGTTATGATTTTATTTTACCTAGTCTTTAAGCTTCGTCTTTCTTTGGCTAAACTTGATTCTAATTTAACTGAAATCGCCAGAAAAATCGCCCTTGATAAAGTAAATAAACTTGACGATGAAAATACAAAAGAAAATAAAGATCAATAAAGTAAAGGCAAAAAAATAATTATGAAAATTGCTCAAGTAGTCTGCGCCTTTCCGCCTTATGCCGGTGGGATCGGCAACAGTGCTTACAAAATTGAAACCATTTTAAAGACTAAACACGAAGTGTTTACTTTTACACCGCAAACGACTCGGCCACTTGTCCAAAAAGGCCATGGCGCAATTTTAGTACAACTACTTTGGCGTTTAAAAAAATTTGATTATATTTATCTTCACTACCCTTTCTTTGGCACAGCGGAAATTATTTGGTTATTTAAAATTTTTAACCAAAAAACTAAACTCATCATCCATTACCACATGGATGTGGAAAATAAATCTTGGCTTAATAAAATACTAAGTATCCCCAGTCAACTGGTGCGTGAATCACTGCTTAAAAAAGCGGATTTAATTATCAGTGCTAGTTTTGATTACATTAAGCACAGCCAAATTAAAAATTTTTATCAATCCCATCCAGAAAAATTTAAAGAAATTCCCTTTGGCGTTGATACTACCAAATTTATTCCCAAAGAAATTAATTTACCCAGTGACAATTCCTTAATTGCTAAAACAAAAAAAATAATTCAGCAAGTAAACGAACTATTTATTAAACGTGATCGTTTGGATTTAATTTTTGTCGGTGGTTTAGATAGTGCTCATTATTTTAAAGGCGTGGATATTTTATTAAAATCTCTGGCCTTTTTAAAAAGTGAAAGAAAATGGCATTTAAATATTATTGGCGAAGGAGATTTGCGACCGGAATATGAGGCTTTGAGTAAAAGATTGGGGTTGGAAAAAAAGGTGGATTTTTTAGGTAAACTAAATGAGACAGAATTAATTAAAAATTTGCAAAACTCTGATTTATTAATTTTGCCTTCCATTAACAGCAACGAAGCTTTTGGCTTGGTTCTGATTGAAGCGTTAGCCTGTGGTGTGCCGGTTATTGCTTCTGATTTACCCGGTGTTAGAAGTGTTTTTACTAATTTAAAAGAAGGTTTATTGGTTGAGCCAGGTAAGATGGAAGATTTGAGCGCTAAAATTGATTTTATTTTAGAAAATGAAAGTTTAAGGAAAAGAATGTCGCAAGCAGCTCGGCAAAAAGCGATTGATAAATACGATCAAAATAAAATAAGACAAATGTACGAGGATTTATTTATAGATAATAAGCAGAGTTAAAATATTAAAATAAGTTTAATGACTTAATTATGAAAATAGGTTTAATGAATCACTTGTTTGCTCCCTATGCGCGTGGTGGCGCGGAAAAAGTCGCGTCTATTATGTTGAAAAATTATCAAGCGGCCGGTCATGAAGTTTTTTTAATTACCAGCAAACATAAAAACGCTAATACCGAATTGTTGGAAAAACAACGAACAGCTAATTGCAAAACTTATTACATTGATAGTGAATTTTATAATATAGGCAAAAGACCAATTTTTTTACGTTTATTTTGGCATATTTTTAATTTATTTGATTTCAAAAAATTTACAGCTTGCCAAAAAATACTTAATCAGGAAAAACCAGATTTAGTTGTTACTCATAATTTAATGGGTTTAGGATTTATGTCAGCCAGCGCCATTAAATTAAGCGGCGCTAAACATCATCATTTTTTACATGATATTCAACTTCTTCATCCCTCGGGCTTAATATTTTTTGGTAAAGAAAGAATCCTCAACACTATTCCAGCTAAAATATATCAAAAAATGACACGTCGTTTAATTGGCACGCCTGATTTAGTAATTTCCCCCTCAAACTGGTTATTGAAAGAACACACGAAAAGAAATTTTTTTCCTGACGCAAAAACCGAGATTACTAGTCTGGAAAAAATCTTTAATCTAGAATCAAAAAATAATCTTGCAAAAAATAATTTAGATAATAATTTTGCTTCACAAAATAAAAAAATAAACAATCAGCACAAAACTTTATTTTTTGCGGGACAAATTGAAAAACATAAAGGCATTATTTTCCTAATCAAAGCTTTTAAAAAATTAGCTGGCCCTAATTTAACTTTAAAGATTGCCGGACGCGGTAGTTGTGAAAAAGAGATAATAAATTTAATCGGTGCTGATAAACGTCTACAATATCTTGGTTATTTAAATAAAGACAAACTTGAGGAGGAATTAAAAAAATCCGATCTCTTGGTTATGCCTTCGCTATGTTATGAAAATTCACCAACGATAATTATTGAAGCAAAAAATCTGGGCGTGCAAGTAATTGCTTCTAACTTAGGTGGGGTTCCGGAAATCGTTGGTCAAAATGATATTTTGTTTAATCCCGGAGACGAGCGAGATTTATTTACAAAAATAAATAATATTTAGGACTAAATATTTTAAAAAAACAGCTTCATTTTTCGGAGCTGTTTTTTATATTTAAAATGAAATAGCGTTTAAAATCTCTGGAGTTTTTTATGGGCTTTAATATCAAAAATTGTTTTCTTCAAACCATTATCTAAGGTAACCACCGGCATCCAACCTAATTCATTGCGAGCTAATTTAATATCTGGCAATAAAAGTTCGGTTAGGAAAAGTAAATTCTCAGCGTGTATAATTCTTGATTTAGAATTTGTTTGACGAATAATATTATTTACTAAGTCATCTAAATTACAATCAACATCGGAGCCGATATTAATTGGCCCGGGCAATTCGGAGTTCATCACCTTAAATATGCCGTCTAAAACATCTTCAATATAACAAAAGGAGGAAGAAAAATTATTATCGCCATTAATAATAATATCCTTATCCTCAAGCGCGTTATTGATAAAATCAGGAATCATTTGGTCATCATCGGATTGCATTCTTGGTCCATAAACACGGAAAAGACGAATTATTTTAGCGTCAATATTATAAACGGAACGATAAGTAGAAACCATGGTCTCGGCAAATCGCTTCCCTTCATCATAGCAAGCGCGAGGAGAAAGATTATCTACTATTCCTAAATCGCTTTCCTTGGCCTTAAAACTTGGATCATCAAGATGACGAGGACCGTAAACCACAGAAGAAGAAAAATGTAATAATTTGGAATTATACTTGACGGCTATATTTAATAAATTACGAACCGTTGAAGAATTTGCCTCTAAAATAGCCAACCGATTATCTAAAAAGCGACGCGGCGACATCGGGCAAGCCAAATTATATATTTCTTGGATACCCTGAAATTCTACTTTAAATTTTTTCAACTCAGGAATTCCCTCTAAATCCAGAGGTTCAGACATATCATGATTAATAAAGAAAAAATCCGGATTAGCCAAAAGATGGTCAATATTCATTTCCGTGCCGGAAATAAAATTATCCACGCAAATTACTTTGCAACTTTTAATTAATTCATCACATAAGTGAGAACCGATAAAACCAGCTCCGCCGGCTACTAGAACATTTTTTTTATCAAAAATTATTTTTCGTGACATATAATAAATTTAATTATTTATTTTTATTACTTCGGCTTTAATGCCACCACTAAAATTTTCTTGGTAGGTATAAAACGATTCTATTATCATGCCTTTTCCTGAAAAGATTCTGACATGTGGCGCTCCTCCCGGATAAGCACTGAGAATTATCTCTGCCGTGCCATCACTGTTTATATCACCCGCCGCCACATGAACTCCATTTGCCCAATTACTATTATACCCCAAAAAACTTTTTTTTACCCGTCCATGATTATCAAACACCTTAATTTGGGGTTGTCGACCAGGACCGGGAGCAACTACTATCTCAGCTTTACCGCGATCCTTACGACCATCTAAATTAGCCACTGCTAAATTTACACCACCGCGAAAAGTCTTTTCGTAGGCCAAGAAAACACCTAATAAATTGCCATTGGTGTTAAAAATCCTTACTTGCGGTTCAAGTTCTGATCCAAAAGCAACGACTATTTGTCTCTGTCCCTTACCATCTAAATCACCGGCGGCAACATTCAAACCACCACGCAAATTGTTGCCGGCCACAAAAAATTGATTTTTTAAACTGCCCTGATAATCAAAAACTTTCACCTCTAAACGACCAGCGCTGGCAGGCGTAACAATAATTTCTTCCAATCCATTGTTATCTAAATCTTCTAAAGAAATATTCAAACCACCGCGAAAATTTTTATCCATCGCTAAAAATTCAGAAATAAAAACACCTTGATGATTATAAATTTTTATTTTCGGCTCTTCATTTTTTGAGGCCGCGACAACTAATTCTTCAAGTCCATCACCGTTAACGTCGCCGGCAAAAAATTTCACTCCCGGTTTCAAGATTTCTTTTTTCAATTCATAAACTTTATCACCATTGGCGGCTACTACCTTACTCGTTTCCTCTAAATTGCCACTAGTGGGATTAATAATTAAACGTCCCAGGCGACTATGAAGTTTTTCCTTAGCCATTTCCACCGCCCGATTAACATTTAAACGACCATTACCCAATTGACCAAGATAATCAGGATTTAAACGACTAATATTATCGGTTGAGGCAAATAAAATATTCACTACTTCACGTCGACTTAATTCAGGATTAGCTTGTTGAATTAAAGCCAGAGTGGCCGATACTAGAGGCGCTGCCATAGAAGTTCCAGACCAATAACCGTCATAATATTTATCTGCTCCCGGGAGATTAACATTAGTAGTTAAATTAAAAAAACTTATTCCCGGCGCCGTAATATCAACACAATTAAAACCATAACTGGAAAAACTGGTTTTTTGATCAAGCGCATCAGTGGCGGCGACACCAATTACCATATTCTCACCGATCAAGCGACCGTCATAACAAGCAGGATAAATTTTCGTTTCATCAATATTATAACCTTCACCAGCCGATTGTTCATTACCGGCCGCAGCCACAACAATTACTCCGGCTCGATGGGCGCGATAAATTGCTTCTTGTAAAGCGTCATTATAATTTAAACTGGTAAAACTTAAATTGATGATGTCGGCGCCATTATTAATTGCATAATCAATTGCTCTAATTACATCACTGGTTTTCCCTTCCCCTTTATCACTTAAAGCTTTAAGAGCCATGATCTGCGCTTTCCAAGTTACACCTGCCACTCCTAAACCATTATTACCACTGGCAGAAATTATTCCCGCCACCATGGTTCCGTGCGAAACGCCGGCGCTGGTCCATTCTTCATCAAATTTTGGCGAAGGGTCAGGAACATTTTTTACAAAATCCCAGCCATAGGCATCATCAATAAAACCATTATTATCATTATCAATATTATCACCGGGAATTTCGTCTTGATTAATCCAAATATTATCTCGTAAATCAGGGTGATCAATTTGAATACCAGAATCAATGACGGCGATTACCGTGTCTGGACTGCTTGAAACTTTATCCCAAGCCTTATCTGCTCTTATTTTAGCCAAATACCATTGATTACTAAAAAAAGGGTCATTAGGCGTGATAGCGGCCCAAGTTGACCCGGCAAAAACAAAGGATAAAACAAAAAAAGATGTTATGATTTTCTTCATATAACATCTATATAATAACACAAACTTGACTTTTTACAAATTATAAATTGGCCGTTATTTAGAGATAAAATTAGAGATAAAATCGCTTAAATATCAGTGATTTCTTTCAAAGTTTCGCGAGCGCATTTCTCCCAACTAAAATTTTTCACCCAAGCCAAACCGCGCTCTCTTAAATCATTTTTTAATTCTTGATTCAAAGCTAACTTCGCCATCGCTTCGGCAATCGCGCGACTGTCATTATGATCAAAATAAAGCATTGCCTCACCCGCCACTTCTCTAAAAACTGGAATATCCGAAGCTGCTACCGGTAAACCGCAAGCCATAGCTTGTAGAAGAGGGATACCAAAACCTTCATGCTTGGAAGGAAAAATAAAAGCGCTGGCACCATTAAAAATATAAGGTAAATCAGCTTCATCAACCCAACCAGGCATATAAACATCATTATTTAAATTAAATTCTTCAATCACATATTTAACTTCATCAAAACCAAAACTGGCGTCACCGATTAAAACTAATTTTTCTTTTATCTCCGGTTGCGAGTATCTTAAAATGGCCAAAGCCTCAATTAAGGCCGGAGTGTTTTTCTTTTTTTCTATACGTCCTACATATAAAAAATAAGGCTGCTCAAGATCATATTTTTCCAACACCGCCTTAATTTGCGCTTGATCATTATTTACTTTATATAAATTATCATTATAACCGTTATGAATGACTTTTATTTTTTCTGCTTTGGTTTTGGGATAGATATTTAAAATTTCTTTTTTTGTAAAATTAGAAACTGTGATTATTTTCTTAGCTTTTTTTAAGGCAAACTTAGTTGACCAATCTAAATAATCAAGTGATTGAGAACGATAACGACCAAGAGTAAAAAGATAAACTAAGGCATTAATTACTTTTTTTGAAAAAGAACCATTAGTTTTGACCCCTAAAGAACGATATAAACTATTATCACGCATAAAAGCAATATCGTGAATAGTATTTACCGTTTTCCGACCATAAACCAAGGGCATGGTATGAGCCGGTATAAATAAAACATCCGGACGGCGCCAAATCATCTCTAAAGTTAAACGACCCAGAGTCCAAAAAGATTGAAACGGCCATTTTAAAAGCTTGAAAGTAAAATTAGGATTATCTTTAACAGCCGATTCTAATTCTGGTGAAGCTGGTTCATTTAAATAAAGAAGATATTTATTTTCTTTATCAATGCGCGCTAAATTTTTTATTAAATAAAACGAGTACCATTCCGTACCGGTTTTTCTTTTTAAATTCGCCCGTGAGGCATCTATTCCAATTATCATATAAAATAAAACAAGCCGATTAAGGCTTGTTTTTTATTTGGTCGCTAAAATACTGCGTTTATAAGAATCAAGATTATCTAAAGCAATACCTGTTCCCTTGGCCACGCAGAGCATGGCGTCATCAGCTACGTAAGCTGGAACGCCGGTTGTGCGGGCAATTAATTGATCCATGTTTCTAAGTAAAGCGCTGCCACCGGTCAAGACAATTCCCTTATCCATAATATCAGCTGAAAGTTCAGGTGGAGTTTTATGTAAAACTTTTTTAACGGCAGAAATAATTGCTTCCAGTTCATGTTGAATTGCCTCGGTAACATCATCACTAGAAACAGTGATGCTACGTGGCAAGCCGGTAACAATATCGCGCCCGCGCACTTCCATGTGTAATTTATCTTCCATATATAAAGCCGAACCAATATTTATTTTCACTTCCTCGGCTGTTCTTTCACCAATCGCTAAATTATATTTTTTGCGAATAAATTCTAAAATGGCCGCGTCAAATTTATTGCCACCAACACGCACTGAAGTTGAGGCTACGACCCCGCCTAAAGAAATAACCGCCATTTCCGCTGTTCCACCGCCAACATCAACCACCATGTGGCCAGTAGCTGAACCAATCGGAATATCAGCGCCAATCGCCGCCGCAACCGGTTCTTTAATAATATAGGCGGCTTTAGCCCCGGCAGAAATAGTGGCTTCAATTACCGCTCGTCTTTCAGTTGAAGAAATTCCGGCCGGAACCGATACCATCACTTCCGGTCTGAATAATCTTAATCCGCCTAAAGTCTTATTAATAAAATAGCGAATCATGGCTTCGGTCGCGCGATAATCAGCAATTACGCCCTCTTTTAAGGGTTTAACAGCAGTAATCGTGTCGGGCGTACGTCCTAACATATCCTTTGCTTCATTGCCCACCGCTAAAATTTTTCGGTCAATATTAGAAACCGCCACGACGCTTGGCTCATTAACAACAATGCCGCGACGCGGTAAATAAACTAAAGTATAAGTTGTTCCCAAATCAATACCGATTTGCTTGATAAACATAAATATTATACAACTACTTATTCTAACGACTTAAACGCTTTTAGTCAAACAGCTTATTCATTCCAAACTTCTTCCTCATGATCCTCATCGCCGGTTATTTTTTCCTGATTTTTAATAATTTTTATCACTTTTTCCGCAAATTGGTAAGTGTCAAATTCCTCTTTGAAGAAAACATAGTCAGCCCCCATCTCTAAACTGCGTTGGCGACTATCTTCATTGCTTAAATCAGTGAAAATAAAAACTTCTTTATCCCTTAACTCTGGATCAAGTTTTATTTTTTTAAGCAAGTCAAAACCTTCCAACTTTGGTAAAATCAAATCTAAAACAATATAGTCTGGTTCAAACTCGCGCATTAATCTAAGTAACTCTTCGTCATCTTCATCTGCTTCACTAACTTCAATCTCATAGCCCGTATTAGCAAACTGGGCTTCTAAGTCATATAAAATGCTAGCGTCATCTTCAATGATAAATATTTTTTTAGCCATACTTTTTTATTTTAATTATAAAATTTATTTAAATGATAAAATTATTTTTGTTTTAATTTTTGCCACCACTCCCGATTATTACTGTACCAATTAATTGTTTCTTTTAGACCATCAACAAAAGAAAATTCCGGTTTGAACCCTAATTCCTTTTCCGCCTTAGAAAAATTAATCGCATATCTTAAATCATGACCCAAACGATCAGGCACAAATTCAATCATCTCCTCACCTTGCCCCATTAACTCTAAAATTAATAAGGTAATTTCCAAATTACTTTTTTCACTATTACCGCCTAAACAATAGGTTTCGCCAATTCTTCCTTTCTTAATAATTAAATCCACTCCGCGGTTATGATCATCAACCTGTATCCAATCGCGAATGTTTTTACCATCGCCATAAACTGGCACTTTTTTTCCTTCCAATAAATTAGTAATAAACAAAGGCAATAATTTTTCCGGATATTGATAAGGACCATAGTTATTGGAACAATTAGAAATGGTAATTGGTAATTTATAAGTATGATAATAAGCGCGAACCAAATGATCGCTGGCTGCTTTAGAGGCGCTATAAGGTGAGCGGGGATCATAAGGAGTGTTCTCGTTAAACTTTTCATCTTTAAAATCTAACGCGCCAAAAACTTCATCAGTGGAAATATGATGAAAGCGTAAACCGCCCGGACGGGCTGTGCGTGCAGCCTCCAGTAAAACTCTGGTACCCTCCACATTGGTCTTAATAAAATCCGCACAATTTTTTATAGAACGATCTACATGACTTTCAGCAGCAAAATGAACAATCAAATCAACACCGGCAACAGCTTCTTTAACAATTTTTTCATCGCCAATATCACCCTTGATAAATTCATAGTTAGGATTATCAACTAAATCACTAAGATTATCTAAATTACCGGCATAAGTTAAAAGATCTAAATTGCGAATTTGATCGTCAGGATAATGTTTGAGCCAATAATGAATGAAATTTGAGCCAATAAAACCGGCTCCGCCAGTTACAAGTAATTTCATAATTTAACTAATATTTTAAGCTAATAATTTACGTAGCACTTCTTCCGCTTCCCCGGGAGCATAGCCTTGCTGCGGAAAAAGTTTTAAACCATCATGAATTTTTCGAGGAATAATATGGAAATGTAAATGCGGGATCTCTTGCCCGGCCACAGGATCGTTATTTAAAGAAACATTGTAACCTAAAACGCCTAATTTATTTTTTAGCATTTGGCCAATTTTTTTAACGGTTAAAATAACCGCTTGTAAATCCGTTTCGCTGATTTCTTCTAAATTAGCCACATGTTTTTTCGAAATAACCAAAGTATGTCCGGGATGCACCGGCTTTATATCTAAAAAAGCAAAAACTTGATCATCTTCGTAAATTTTATAACTAGGAATTTCACCCGTAATTATTTTACAAAATACACACATAGAAATAATAAATTATTTTTTAATTTTATCCTTAATCAATTTTATAGGGACTGGCCGGATCTTGTTCCCAGCGAATTTCATCAACTTCTTCTTTCTTCCCTACACCACGATATAACTGATCAGGAAAATTTAAACTTAAGGCATCTGCTTCAGAAACACATTTATAACCATGAACCACTCCCGGAGGCACAATCACTAAGCAGGGATTATTTTCACCCACAACTAATTCCATTTTCTCGCCTTTGGTCTCGGAATTATTCCGCCTGTCCCAAAGATGTAGAGCAAAAGAGCCTGGTCCAAAAAAAACAAAACAATCACTTTGATAAACATGTTCATGAGGACCACGAATTACGCCGGGTTTAGTAAAGCTAGCATAAGACATAACCGGTTGATAGTCTAATTCGTCGGCGCGAAAAAGTTCCGTTAAAAAACCGCGCTCATCCTGATTTTTTTTCAATTCTTTAATAATCACTCCTTTAATCATATTATAAATTTAATTTATTAATTAAATCTTTGGTCGTCTTTCTTTAATCTTTAATCGTCTTCCTTAAATTTTGGTCGTCTTTCTTAAATTTTGGTCGTCTTTCTTAAATTTTGGTTACCTTTAAATCTTAGGTCGCGCTACTAAACCGCTTTGCGCTCCTAAATTAGCAATTTTAGCAGCGGTATTTTTTGCTCCTAAATACAAAGCTTTTTTAATATTACCTTTATATAATTCTAAACCGGCCACAAAAGTGGAATTAAAAATATCACCGACACCGGTTGTATCTAAGCGTTTTTTTTCTTTTAAGCTGGGTTGATAATAAAAATTCTGACCATCATAGGCATAGGCTCCGGCCTCACCGGCAGTAACAAGCACAATTTCCGGACCAAACTCTTTAATTATTTTCAAAAGATTTTTTTCATCATCTAAAAATTGACGACTGAGTTTTTTCTTTCCGGCAGAAATAACCGCTAACTCGGTAGCCTCATCTTTATTAACCGCAAAAACATGAGTTCTTTTTAAAAAGGGCGCTAATTTTTTTAAACCGCTTGAATATTGCGCTTCACTCGGATTCCAAGCTACTTTTGCGCCTGATTTAGCAGTCGCAGCAAATACTTTTTTTAAAACATCTAACCAATTTCCGGACAAGGAGGAAATATAAATATTTTTAGCTTTTTTTATTTCCGCTAAATCAGTTTTATTAATCGTTAATTTAGCATTAGCTCCTCGCTCGGTAAAAATTATTCTTTCTCCTTCGGAAATAAGAATAAAAGAAAAACCACTATTTTCTTTAGCTAAAGTTTTCACTAATTTTGTATTTACACCACGCGCTTTTAAATTTTTTAATATGGCTCGTCCGTTTTCATCATCACCAACCGCGGCTAAGCAAGCTGACTTGAAACCAAAATTTTTTAAATTAACTGCTACATTGGCAGCTCCCCCGCCATAGGTATAATAAAAATGATCAACTCTTATTTTAGCGCCATATTCAAAAGCTAATAATTTTTGACGCAAAACATCTTTGGGGTTATCAAATAAAACACCATCATCTGTAAAAAAACTAATATCACGCGTCGCGCCACCAATGGCAATAAAATCAAAGGCCATATATTTAAAAAATTAGCAAAATTAGCAAACAAAAAAATTGCTGCCTTAATTAATAAACTTCATTACTAATAATATCATAATCTCTTCTTATTTTCCAATAAAAAAGGCTTAAATTTCTTTAAAATAAAAACGGAAAAATAAAAGAATAAAGATACTCCTAAAACATTCCAAAGCACTTGATAAAACAAATTTTGCCAAAATCCACTGGCAAGCGCGCCAACTACCTTGCTAAAGCCTGAAGTAATAAAAGTTAAGAGAACACCGATTAAATTATAAGCAATGGTTGAGCTGATTGTGATAGCCCAAAATGAATACAAAGATTTATCCGTTAAAAGCGTATTTAAAATAAAATCAGCTAAGATGAGTGATGCTCCAAAAGATAAGAGGTAAAAACCAAAAAAATGAAAAGAAAAAAGATCAAGAAAAAAACCAACCGCCAATAAAAAATAAAGAGTGGTTTTTAGGTTTGTTAAAAAAAGAGTAAAAATTAAAAATAAAAAAACCAGGTTTATTTGCGAAAATGAACCTGATAAAGAATTAAGAAAAGATAATTGAAAACTGGCCAAAAATAAGGAGCAAACAATTAAAACAATAATTTGTGAAATTTTCTTGACCATAGGCAACATTTAAAATTTAAAAATAGCGACTAAGGAATAACCACTGACACCACCGTTAAATTCTTAAAATTTAACAAGGGTTCAATAGTCGCTGTCTGCCAAACTTCATTACTGATACTTTTCACATTGGTAACACGACCAATTACTAAACCGCGTGGAATATCTTCGCTTAATCCGGAAGTAACAACCGTATCACCCACAGTAACTTTTTCCAATTGCGGAATATAGTTCATGACAATTGTTAAACCTAATTGTCCATCAGTAATTCCTTGTGTGCGTTGCTCATTCTGTAAAGAAGCCGGCAGCTGACAACCGGGGCTGGTTGATAAACAAGCGAGCGCACTATTTTCTTTTACTTCAATAATCTTGCCAATAATCACTCCTGCTTCACTTAAAACTCCCAGTCCGACTCGTAAACCATCTTTTGTTCCTTTATTAAGTATAATATCACGCTCATTTTCCAAAGAAGGAACATCACTTTCCTTAGCCACTATGTTAGCCAGAACAACGGTAAAATTATTTTCCGAAATAAATTTCAGTTGTGCTCTAAGTTTTTGATTCTCTTCTGCGATTTCCCGATAATGTGCGTCTTCAATAACAATTTGAGCTAATTCTTTTTCTAAGTCAGAAATTTTTTGTATCAACTCTTCTTTTTCTCGTTGTTCAGTATAAGAATTTTCAAAACGATTGCCTAAAAAATAAAAACGGCTGCTAACCGGTTGAATAAATCTTAATAAAACTTTTTCCAAAGGTCTTAATAATCCGAAGGCATATAAAAAAATCAGCAGTCCGAAAACTACCGCAAAAATTAACAAAGGATTGTTACGCTTAAGTTTAAGCATAAACTTGTTTATTCAGAGCGAATATAAACTTATTTAGTCAGAACTGCTTGGCAAGACCACTTTTTCCAACAATTCTTTATTACCTAATAACAAACCAGTCCCGCGGGCAACACAAGTCAAAGGATCATCTACAATTTTAACGGGAATTTTTGCGGCTTGAGAAATCGCGCTATCAAGACCGCGTAGCAACGCGCCACCACCAGAAAGATAAAGACCGCGCTCATAAATATCAGACACTAATTCGGGAGGCGTAGTTTCTAAAATGGTTTTTATATTTTCAATAATTTTATTAATCGTGCGACTAATTGCTTCTCTGATTTGTTTATCGCTAATCATAATCGCTTTTGGCAGACCAGTTAACAAATCACGACCTCTGACTTCCATTTCCTTTGGTTCATCTAAGGGAACAGCCGAGCCAATACCAATTTTAATACTTTCAGCTAATTGCTCACCAATTAAAATATTAAATTCTTCTCTAATATATTCAATAATATTATTGTCAAATTCATTGCCGGCGGCTTTTAAAGATTTCCAAGTGACCACACCGCCCAAAGAAATAACCGCAATCTCCGTTGTTCCACCGCCAATATCAACAATCATGGTGGCGGTTGCATCAACAACTGGCAAGCGAGCGCCAATCGCGGAGGCCATCGCCTCATCAATTAAAAATACTTTTCGCGCGCCAGCTGATTTAGCCGCATCTTCCACGGCTTTTTTTTCCACTTCTGTTAAATCAAGCGGAATGCCAATCACGACTCGCGGACGCGCTACTAAAGCAAAGTTATCTGCATGAACTCGATTAATAAAATACTTAATCATTTTTTCAGTGACTTCAAAATCAGAAATAACTCCATCTACTAAAGGTTTGATGGCTTCAATATGACCAGGAGTTTTGCCAACCATCTTCTTGGCTGCCTCACCCACTTCTAAAATTTCATTCGTTCTTTTATTAATTGCCACGACGCTTGGTTCATTAATTACCAATCCTTTATCTGATAAATAAACGAGTGTGTTTCTCGTGCCTAAATCTATTCCTAAATCATGGCTTAATTTTCCTAATAATTTATTAAACATAATTATTTAAATAAATTTTTATTCTTCCTAAATTTATTCTTCCTAAATTTATTCCCTTTATTTATTCTTCCTAAATTTATTCTGCCTAAGTTTGCACTTCTTAGGCTCTAAATTTATCAACTAACTCACTAATTTTAACCATTTCTTCCTGACCGGTCTGGCGATTTTTTATTTCACCACTCTGTTGAGCTAAAGTTTTTTTGCTAATCACTAATCGATAGGGACAACCAATCAAATCCGCATCAACAAATTTTTCTCCAGCGGCTAAATCACGGTCATCATAAAGAACTTCAATGCCCGCGTTTTTTAAAGCTTCATAAATTTTATCCGCTTCTTCATTTTCATTCAAAGATAAAAGATGAACTTTAAAAGGAGCAACGGTTTCCGGCCAAATAATTCCCTTTTCATCATGACAAGCTTCCACTATCGTTCCCAAGATGCGACTCAAACCAATTCCATAGCAACCCATAATCACCGGTTTCTTACTCCCCTCGGCAGTTTGATATTGCAAATTAAAGGCTTCGGAAAATTTTGTTACTAATTTAAAAATATTTCCTACTTCAACCGCTTTCTTTTCAATTAACTTTTTCTCACCACATTCTGGACAAGTATTTTGCTCATCAATAATTTCTTTATTAACCGCCACTTTACAATGAGGACAAGCATAGATTAAATCTTCGCCTGCTTCAGTCAAGGTTTGAAATTCGTGTGAATATTTAGAAAAACTGCCACCGGACGCATAAGTTAAATAAGTTTTATCTCCCAAGCCCAGACGAGCAAAAATATTTTTATAGGCCTGAATGGCGCGATCATAATAAGCGTCTAAATCAGCTTGATCAACATGAAAAGAATAAAGATCTTTCATTAAAAATTCTCGGCCTCTTAATAAACCGGCCTTGGCTCTTTTTTCATTTCTAAATTTAGTTTGAATTTGAAAAACCGCAAAAGGTAATTCGCGATAAGAAAAAATAAATTTACTAGCCAAGGGAGTAACTACTTCTTCATGGGTAGGATTAAGCACATACTCTCTTTCATCAGAGCCAATCGTTTTAAATAAAATATCCAAACTTTCATAACGACCAGACGCTTCCCAATTTTCTTTAGGCGCTAAAGCCGGCATATTAATTTCTTGGCCATCAATTTCAAACATTTCTTCACGAATAATCTCTCTAATTTTATTCATCACCCGCCAACCAAGTGGTAAAAACGAATAAACCCCAGCCGCTAATTTATCAATAAAACCGGCCCTAATTAAGGTTTGCGCATTATAACTAGTTTCATCTTTGGGTAATTCTTTTATTGTTCTGGTAAAAAGCTGGGTTTGTCTCATATTTTTATTTTAGATTTTTATTTGATAATTTTGATAATAATGTTTGATAATCCGTCATTCATTAATAATCTTAGTTAAAAAAATCCATCTTGTAAAGCTAAGATTTTTTCATATTTTTTAGGGCTTGTTTCACCCTTTCACCGCTATCAGTTATTTCCGAAGATACCACTCCTAAAGCACTGCGCGCTTCAGACAAAGAATAGCCCAAAGACATCAACGCATCAATTTCATCGCTTCCATAATTTAAAGTACCAAGCTCACTATCCAGTGAACTGGCCTGTGTGCGACTAATTTTATTTTTTAATTCCAAAACAATGCGTGCCGCAGTTTTTTTACCAATCCCGGCAACCTTGGTTAATAAATTGGCATCACCTCGTAAAATTGCCTGACTTACATCGCTCGCGCTGGCAATACTTAAAACACCTATCGCTGACTTTGGTCCTACACCGGAAACGCTGAGCAATAATTTGAAAACTTCTAAATCCGCTAAAGTTTTAAAGCCGTAAAGATCAGATGCCTCTTCGCGCACATGATGATGAAGATAAACTTCCACTTCCTTATTAATCGTTAGTTCTCCAAGAAAATTTTCCCCCACAAAAACTTCATAACCAATGTCATTCACTTCTAAAATAACAGCGTTGCTTAATTTGGCTATTATTTTTCCTCTTAAAAAAGCAATCATATATTTATTTTTTTATTTTTCTTCTTAAAATACTAAATTCGGGAATAATTGTTTTACTCGACAATTCTAAAATCGCTTCTGCACTACCACCACCGCCATGAGCTTCGCTTATTTCTTGATTGGTTTTAGCATCAAGTAATTTTTTCACTTTTATTTTTATAACTTCATAGTCGGGTAATAGAATTTCTACTTCATCACCGACTTTAATCGTATTATGAACTTTAAAAATAATTTGTTGAGAAGCACTTTTTTTTATTTGGTCATTTTTATTAATTTGACCGTTTTTATTAATTTGTTGTTTGGTAATCTGATCTCCCTTATTAATCTTATTTGTTTTTAAAACACCGTCTTTAATAGTTTGTCCGCAAAATTCCCAAGCACTACGATTATGTGAATCTTTAATATTTTGATTGGCCTTGTCTTTTAATAAAAAACCACTGGTATAACCCCGATGAATTAACTTAGTTTCTAGTTCATTATATAAATAAGCTAATTCCTTTTTTAAATCAGTTTTTTGTTTAATTAAATTTAGAGCGCGACGATAAGCAGAACAAACCGTGGCTTGATAATAAACACTCTTGGCTCGACCTTCAATTTTAAAACTAGTCACACCAGCGGCGATTAAATCCGGTAGATATTTTATTAAACAAAGGTCTTGTGAATTCAAAAGATAGGCGCCATGTTTTTCTTCAACTAATTCTAATTCTTCGTCATGACCAGGAGCTTTAATAACATAACGATTCACATCATATTGCCAACGACAAGGTTGAGCACAATCACCTAAGTTGCCACTGCGATTAACAAATAATTTTGATAAAAAACAACGACCAGAATAAGCCATGCACATTGCTCCGTGGATAAAATATTCCAATTCTAATTTAGGCAAAGCTTGATGAATTTCTTTTATTTCTTTTAAAGTCACTTCTCGCCCTAAAATAATTCTTGTTATTCCCTGCTTAGCCCAAAAACGAGCCGCTTCTAAATTAGTGCAATTTGCTTGCGTTGATAAATGGACTGTGCCAGTCGGCCAATATTTTTTAATTAAATTTAAAATACCTGGATCAGAAACAATTAGAGCATCTGGACCAATTTTTTTTATTTTTTTTAAAAAAGTAATAAAGCTGGGCAGATGAGAGTTGTGCGCAAAAATATTAGCCGTAACATAAACCTTCTTTTGTCGCACGTGAGCATATAAAACCGCTTTCTCAATTCCAGCTAAATCAAAATCATTAATACGCACCCGTAAGGAGAAATCAGGAATACCCAAATAAACCGCGTCCGCGCCATAGGCAAAAGCGGTTTTTAATTTTTGTATATTTCCAGCAGGAGCTAAAAGTTCTAGTTTTCTCATAAGCACAACGTTAATCTAAACACAACATAACTAAGACACAACGTGAAGCAACTTAAATTAATTTTAATCAGCTTTAAACTGATAAATCTCGTAAACGTTTGATGCGTTCTTCAACCGGAGGATGAGTGGAAAAAGCGCGAGCAAACAAACCTGGTTTTTTTCTAGCGCGAAACGGTGAAGCAATAAATAAATGAGCCGTAGCGCGATTAGCGGTTTTAAGTGGCGCAGGATCAGCGGAAATTTTTTCCAATGCTCGGGCTAAGCCTTCGGGATAACGAGTGAGTAATGCCCCGCTTGAATCAGCTAAAAATTCTCGTTTGCGAGAAATCGCTAGTTGCATTAATTGCGCAAAAATCGGCGCTAAAATTGCTAAGATAATCGCTAATATCATAATTAAGCCTTGCACCTTGTTATTGCTATCGTTATTATTGTTCCGCCCCGAAAAAGAATAACGACTAAACCAATCGGCTAATAAAACTACTAAACCAACCAAAACCGTGACTAGGGTCGCAAGTAACATATCATAATTACCAATATGACTAAGTTCATGAGCAATAACTGCTTCTAGTTCTGAACGATCTAATTTTTTCAAAAGTCCGGTCGTCACAGCCACCACGGCGTGTTTAGGATTACGACCGGTGGCAAAAGCATTAGGTGAATCATCTTTAATAATATAAATTTTTGGTAGCGGTAGACCGGCGGTAATACAAAGATTTTCTACCAGGCGATACAGCTCACGATCACTATCAAAATCAACCGGCTTGGCATTACTCATTGCTAAAACTAATTTATCGCTAAACCAATAACTAAAAAAACTGGATAAAAAACTAATTAAAACTGCGATGTATAAAATAAAAACATTGTCCATGGCCCTGCTAAAAACATAGCCGACTAAAATAATAAAGACAAAAAACCCGGCCAAAAGAGCCCAGGTTTTTCTTTTATTTGAATCTTGATGGGTATATAAGGTTGCCATAATAATTTTATTTGATTAATTATCTTTTTGATTAGCCTTTTTAGCAAAACCCTCTAAAGCTTTTAAAGCTTCAATTGGCGTAACAAAAACAATGGTATTTGATTGATCAGAAGATAAGTCATTAATTGATTGCAAAGTTCTGAGATGAAGAGCGCCATTGGCCGAACTTAACATCTCCGCTGCCTTGGCTAAATTTGCAGAAGCAGCTAATTCACCTTCGGAATTAATAATCACCGCTCGTTTTTCTCTTTCCGCTTCCGCTTGTTTAGCGATTGTTCTTTCCATAGATTCTGGTAAAGAAACATCTTTTAATTCCACGTTGTGTACTTTCAAACCCCAATTATCAGTTTCGTGATCAACAATTTCACGAATACGTTCGGCAATTTTTTCTCGTTGTGATAACAATTCATCTAGCGTTACTTCTCCAACAATGTTACGCATCGTAGTTTGTGCGTATTGAGAAATTGCATAATAAAAATCTTCCACTACAATCACTGCTTTATCAGCATACTCAACGCGATAATAAATAACAGCGTTAACCATCACAGAAACATTATCACGTGTAATCGCTTTTTGGTCAGGTACATCAACCGCTTTAACACGCATATCAACTTTTTTAAAGCTTTGAAAAATCGGCCAAATAAAACGCCAACCTGGTTCCATAATGCCGGTGTATCTACCCATGGTAAATTTAACACCGCGTTCATATTGATTAATTTGCTTTAAACTGCTTAGGAAAAATATAAACGCAAAAATGGCAAAATAAATTATGACCATATAATTAAAAACTAAATTAAAATTTTACTTGAACTAAAATTTTACTTGAACGTTTTGTTTTTCCGCCTCATTTTCAACTTCAAAAAATTTGCGTGCGGTAAACTTTAACCAACCGGCAATAATATTATTGGGGAAAACTTGAATCTTGGTGTTGAAATCGCGAACATTGCCGTTGTAAAAGCGACGAGCAGCTTGAATTTTATTTTCCGTATCAGACAATTCTCTTTGGAGTTCTAAAAAGTTTTGGTTGGCTTTTAAATCAGGATAATTCTCGGCTAAAGCAAAAATGGATTTTAAAGTTCCTGATAAAGTTTCTTCCGCCTTACCACGCGCTTCCGCATCACCGCTAGCTTGAGCTGACATCGCCGCATTACGCGCTTGAATAACTTTTTCAAAAGTGGCTTGCTCATGCGCTGCATAACCCTTAACGGTTTCTACTAAATTGGGAATCAAATCATAACGTCTTTTTAATTGGACATCAATATCACTCCAAGCTTCGTCAACTCTGTTTTTAAGACGAATTAAGCCATTATACATGGCAATCACTAATAAGCCGATTACCACGATTAGACCTAAAAGCACATAAAGAATAATCATAGTTTTTTTATTTTAAATTAAAGTTTAATAAGATTTAAATTATTATCAATTAATTATTATAGCGTAAATTTGCTATTTTTTCAAGAAAATTAGCACTTTTTCGCCATTAATAGCCAATTCTTTTTGGGCGAAAAAATCGCCCTTTATCTCAGTTTGCGCCTCAAAAATGAAGGCCTCTAATTTAGAACTTAGGGTTTCTTTTTGAATATCACTCTTCATTAACTCAATAACTTTTTTTACTTCAGCGCTGGCATAAATAATTGCATCAACTTCATCGCCCAAACTTAAATTCGCTTCTTTACGCAGTAAATTAATAAATCTAATCAGTTCGCGTTTCGTCCCCTCTTGTTTTAATTCAGGAGTAATTTCAGTATCAAGCTCAACGATTAACGGTTCATCGGTTTCTAAGGAAGCAAAAACTATTTCTTTAACATTTAATTCGTCCAAAATTAATTTTTCATACTCTTTTTCTAATTTCAAATCTTTACTTTTGACCGTTAATTTATTGAGCATCTGTCTAATCTTAATTCCCACTTCATCACGCTTAGCTAATCCAGCTTCAACAATCCGTCTAACTAGATTCATCTGTTCTAAAATATTTTTCTCAGCACCAGCAAACTTTTCTGGCCAAGCTGTTAAATGAACAGAAGCGTCATGATGTGAAAAATTATTAGCGCTTAATTTTTGCCATAAATTTTCTGCCACAAAAGGCATAAACGGCGCGATTACTTTACTTAATTCTAACAAAACAATTTTAGTGGTAATTAAAGCAGCGATTTTATCCTGCTCATCATCAGATTTAAAGCGATCACGTGAACGACGTAAATACCAAGTTGATAATTCATCAATAAATTCGGTAATGGCACGCATAGCGCGGGGTAAATTATAACCGGTTAAACTATTATTCACTTCGTCAACCAAATTATTAAACTTTAAAAGCAACCACTTATCTAAAATATTATCACTTTTCTCTGCCCCTTTTCGTAAATCAACTTCTGTTAATGACTTTAATAACTTTTCATTTTCTAATTCATAAAGCGCAAAAAATTTATAGACATTTAAAAGCAACATAATGTTTTTACGCAAGGCTTCTTGCACGCCTTTTTCCGAAAAATTCAAATTCTCGGCCGCCATCACCGGTGAAGCTAGTAAATAAGCTCTTAAAGCATCAGCCCCGTATTTTTCCATGAGTTCTAAAGGATCAGGATAATTTTGTAAACGTTTGGCCATTTTCTTGCCGTCTTCTGCCAAAACAATACCGTTTACAATAACATTCTCAAAAGCTGAACTATTTTTTAAACCACCGGCAATAACATGCAAATAATAAAACCAAGCGCGTGTCTGATCAACTCCTTCAGCAATAAATTGAGCGGGAAAATTCTTTTCCAATTTTTCTTTGTTCGCAAACGGATAATGATTTTGCGCGTAAGGCATGGAACCAGATTCAAACCAGCAATCTAAAACATCGGAAATTCGTTTCATCTCGCCTTGACATTTTGAACAAGGAAAAACAATGCTATCCACTTTATCTTTATGAATGTCACTTATTTTTTGACCACTCAACTCTTCCAGTTCAGCTACACTTCCAATTACTTTTCTTTCTCCACAAGCACACTCCCAAATCGGAATAACACTCGCCCAAAAACGTTGACGCGAAATTGACCAATCACGAGCGCCTTCTAACCAATTACCAAAGCGACCTTCTTTAATATGTTCTGGAAACCAATTGATATTTTGAGCGTTCTTCAGTAATTCATCTTTGATTTTGGTTACGCGCACAAACCAAGAAGAAGTTGCATAATTAATTAATGGTGTATCGCAACGCCAACAATGCGGATAGCTATGCTCGTATTTTTCTTTGGCAAATAATAATTTTTTCTCGGCTAAATATTTGATAATTTCAATATCAGTCGCCATGTGATCGCCCAAAGGTTTAACGTGCGCGTTTGGAAAATCAGTGACCGCAGAAATAAAATGACCATCAAGACCAACATGTTGAACAAAAGGCAATTTTTTTTCTTTACCTAAATTCATATCGTCCTCACCAAAAGCGGGCGCAATATGAACCACTCCGCTTCCTTCCTCAATCGTTACAAAATCAGCCGCATAAATTTTCCAACCATTAGTTTTATTTTCTAAATCCTCTTGATTGGCAAAATAAGAAAAAAGCGGTATATATGATTTACCAACTAATTCCTGACCTTTAAATTCAGCAATAATTTCCGGAGTTTGATCTTTAAAAACTTCAGCTAAACGTTCTTTCGCCAAAATATAATAATTATCTGCCTGCTTTACTTTTACATAAATAATTTCTTCTCCCACAGCCAAAGCCACATTGCCAATTAAAGTCCAAGGAGTAGTGGTCCAAGCTAAAACATAAGTACCTGGCTCATCTTTTAATTCAAATTTAACCGTGGCGCTTAAATCTTTAATGTCGCTATAGCCCTCGCTTATTTCCGATTGCGATAAAGTTGTTTCGCAGCGCGGACAAATATGCATGGAGCGATAATCTTTATAAATCAAATCCTTGTCCCATAAAGTTTTAAATACCCACCAAACCGATTCCATAAAATCTAAATCCATGGTGCGATAAGGATTCTTCATATCTACCCAACGACCTAAACGAGTAATAACGTACTCCCATTCATCAGCGTAAGTTAAAACTTTAGTGCGACAAAGAGTATTAAATTTTTCCACGCCCATTGCTTCAATATCTTTTTTTCTTTTTGTACCTAATTCTTTTTCAACAATATTTTCAATCGGCAAACCATGACAATCCCAACCCCATTTGCGTTCTACGCGATAACCTTTCATAGTAAAATAGCGTGGAATAACATCTTTCATGATGCTGGCAACCAAGTGACCGTAGTGCGGAGTGCCAGTAGCAAAAGGCGGGCCATCATAAAAAACATAATCGCCTTGAGGCGCCTCTTTGGAAATTGATTTTTGAAAAGTATCAGCTTCTTCCCAAAATTTTAAAACCTGTATTTCAGCTTCTGATTGCTCACCACGAACCGGTTCTTTTTTAGTTAAATCAGTTTTAGTTAAATCAGCTGAAGTTGATTGACGCATAAAAATTTTATAAAATTATTTTTCCTTTTTATATCTTTTATTAAATATACGACTATAAGGATAGATGTCACCATAAGGGTCGGGTTTGCCATCATCTAAATCAAAATATTCATCTTCATTTATTTTTTTTCTTGAGAACTGCTTATTTTCCGGCGACTGTTTATCTTGCTCAGTTTGAGATTTATCAAAATTTTTATAAACCTTCCCTTTTTTAGCCTTTTTCGCCCTAATTTTTTCCGCAGCCGCCATCTCTTCATCTAATTTTATTTTATCATCACACACTTTTCTATATTTCATGTATAGTTCAGCTGTCGCTAAATATTCTTTTTCATCAAAAAGTTCAGGAAAAACTTTTTTAGAATATTGACGTCTTTTTTCTTCTCCCGGCTCTAATCGACGAAAAATAACATCAAACTCTTTATAACGTTCATCGTATTTATTTATTTCTTCGGCAAAGGGTGTAAAATCATCTGGAGTTAACTGATCATTTCCTTTAGCAAGCAACTTAGCTCGTAAAACTGCTAGCTCTGATTCGGGCAATTTAATTCCGGGGATGAGTTTTATAAAAACGCCTCTCCTTGGTTTCTTTTCAACTTCTGATTCGGGCTGAGTTTTCAACTCCGGTTCTGATTCAAGCTTGGGCTCTGATTGAGTTTCTAATTTCAACTCTTCAGATGTCTTTTCCGGCTGTGCCTCAACCTTATCCTCAACCTTATCCTCAACCTTATCCTCAATCTTTCCCTCTGCAACATTTTCTTCAACCTGATTTTCCTCAATTTGACTCTCTTCAACCTGATTTTCCTCAATTTGACTCTCTTCAATCTTTTCCTCAACTTTTTCTACGGATGGCTCATTTTTTGGCTTAGCTTCATCAAATATTTTTAAAAAATTTAGTTGTTTCCCAAACATATTTTTTATTTATTTGTAAAAATCTTTATGCTCTAATTATACCGCTCTAACCAGTCTTGTCAAGCTAAAACTAGCGTATTTTCGGGCATTTTTAGCTATTTTCGCTCTAATTAAAAAACCACTTAGACTCCAAGATAAGCGAATTTAAACAGAAAAAAACACCTAGGCTCCATAATAGCTACGATAGTCAAATTAAAAAAGCCTCGGATTTAATTAAATCCGAGGCAAAAAATCAAAGGTCAAAAAGCTAAATCCAAATTGTCAAAATTTAAAAAACCTAAGAGCCGGAAGCTGGCGGGAGTGCAAACGCAAGCCCGATGCGATCTACTTTATTGGTAGAAATATCAAAATTTGAAGCCAATAAAGAACCGCCATTACGACAACTAATACCAAGTAATAAAGGCTTGTTATCAGAATCCAAGATAGGCTCATGCATGGTAAAAATCCAGCCCAGACCCATGAGCTTCATTTCCGCATCAGAGAAAGCCTCACGAATAAGACAGGTAACTTCAGCATTTGGTGCTACAAATTTAGAATTCGCTACTTTAAAACGAATATTTTTTATTCCCCAATCGCTGAACAAACCAATATTATTATCGCAAAACATGTCTTTGAGTACGACAATTTCGGTTGTTGTGCCTAAACTTGGCTTGAATTCTTTAGAGCAAAGTATGGATGTAGCATAATCGCTCAACTTAAATCCATTATTCATCAGGCGAACAATCCATTCTTTTCCAGTTGTTCTATCACTGGTGACTGAAAAATAGATGCTTCCATCTTGCTCGCGCCATTTTCTCTTAGGTTCCGTAACTAAGGTTTCATCGCGCAGAAAGCGAAGAGCTCCTTCACGACCGCCCAGTTTTTCAACAATAGCATTTAGTTGACCAGCTGTTAAGTCTGCAGATGCAAATTCTGATTTCATAATTTTCTCCTTGCGCCTATTTGCGCTTTTTAGTTTACCCTAATCCGAGCCGGAACTGTAGCCTTTGTGGTTACAGCCATAAAATGCTTAATTTATCATAAAATGCTTAATTTACCATAAAATACTTATTTTAAGAATTTTATGGCTGTAACCAACTTAACCGTAATTTTAATGTGCGATTTAATAAATTATGACATTATAACTAATTTGTCAATTAAATCAATTAGCTTTTAACAGTTTATTTATTTCCACAACACTTTTTATAATTCCTAGCGCCACAGGCGCGTTTGCTTATCTCTGGGACGAGACGGAATTTCAAGCGCCACAACACTTTTTATATTTCTTCCCGCTCCCACAAGGACAAGGATCATTACGTCCTACTTTTTCTCCGCTTTCATTCTTAACTTTTTCCGTTACCAAATCAATCGTATTGCGCCCCTCGGCTTGGCGCTGCATTTCTTTTTGTGCTCCAGAAAATTCTAATTTATTCTCTGATTGGTTGGCAAATATTTTTAAGGCTGAATTTTCCGCCTGCTTTTCCATGGCCATAACCAAACCTTGAGCAGTTTTAAAGATTGAATAAGTAACATTTTTATTTATTAAACCAACTAATTCTTGATATAAACGATAGGCCTCTTTTTTATATTCCACGAGCGGATCTCTTTGCCCATAACCGCGCAAACCGATTCCACGACGCAAATAATCAATCGCCTCTAAATGCTCCACCCATAATTGATCAATAGAACGAATTAAAATTCCTTTTTCAATTTCTTTAAAATCCATGCCCGCTGCGTTGAATTTAGCCTCAAGTGAAGAATATTCCGCTTTTACTTTTTCCTGCAAATAATTAATAATGCTTTCTCGTATAATTTCCGCGCTGCCGCCTTTTTTGACTAACTCATCTAGCTGTGCCTTTAAATCTTCGGCCGTGGAAAATATGGTTTTAACGGTTTCATAAATTTCTTGGATATTCCAATCCGCGCTAGTCTCGGCCGAAGTATGAAAATTAACCACGGCCACTATTTCGTCTTCAATCATGCCTAAAATTATTTCGCTAAGCGACTGCGGAGCATTTTCGTCTTCTTGTTTTACGCCTTCGGCAATCTCAATAATTTCTCGGCGTCTTTTATAAATCGCTGTGCGGTGTTTATTGATAACATCATCATATTCAACTAAATGTTTTCTAATATCAAAGTTATTCCCTTCTACTTTTTTCTGAGCGCTCTCAATGGAATTAGAAATCATTTTATTTTGAATTGGCATATCAGCCGGCACATTCAAAGTCTTCATTAAATTTTTCATTCGATCACCACCAAAAATACGCATTAAATCATCCTCGGTGGAAACAAAAAATTGCGAAGAACCCGGATCACCTTGACGACCAGCGCGACCGCGCAACTGATTATCAATACGTCTTGATTCATGACGTTCAGTACCAATCACATGTAAACCGCCCAGAGCGCGCACTTCTTCTTGTTCTTCTTTGGTAGGCGGATTGCCACCTAAAATAATATCAACACCGCGACCGGCCATATTAGTGGCTAAAGTAATTGCGCCTTTACGACCGGCCTGAGCAATCACTTCCGCTTCCTTTTGGTGATTCTTAGCGTTTAACATTTGCGGACGCATGCCTTCGCGCTCCATCAGTTCTGTTAAAATTTCATTTTTCTCAATTGATATTGTTCCGATTAAAACCGGCTGTCCTTTTTTATGGCGCTCCTTAACATCACGAATGACAGCGTTAAATTTATCTAACTCGGTACGATAAATTAAATCATTTAAATCTTGTCGGACATTGGGGCGATTGGTAGGGATAACAATTGTTTCTAAATTATAAATCTTATAAAACTCCTCAGCTTCGGTAACCGCGGTTCCAGTCATACCAGATAATTTTTTATACATTCTAAATAAATTTTGGAAAGTAACGGTTGCCATGGTTTGGGATTCTTTTTGTACCTTCACGCCTTCTTTAGCTTCAATGGCTTGATGTAGTCCTTCGCTGTAACGACGACCAGGCATTAAACGACCGGTAAATTCATCAACAATCACAATCTCTCCATCTTTGACCACATAGTCTTTATCGCGCTTAAATAAAACCCGCGCTTTTAGGGCTTGTTCTAAATGATGAACTTCTTTTATTCCTCCTTCCACATAAATATTACCCAAACCCAACATTTTTTCGGTGCGGGCAATACCGCTTTCAGTTAAAGTGGCGGCGCGCATTTTTTCATCAACATTATAATCTTCATTTTCTTTTAGCACTTCCACTAAACGAGCAAACTTAGCATAACGATCACCTGATTCTTCCGCAGGAGCGCTAATAATCAACGGGGTGCGCGCTTCATCAATTAAAATAGAGTCAATTTCATCCACAATGGCATAATGAAGCGGTCTTTGAACAGTTTGTTCAAGTGTATAAACCATATTGTCGCGCAAATAATCAAAACCGAATTCATTATTGGTGCCATAAGTTATGTCACAATAGTAGGCCTCGCGACGAGGGATGCGGCGAAAATTTTGCAATCGTTTATCAAACTGACTATCATCAACATATTCCGGATCATAAATATAAGCATTATCATGCACTATCACACCGGTTGTTAAACCTAACGCATAATAAACCGGCGCCATCCAACCGGCACCCACCCGTGACAAATAATCATTAACCGTAATTAAATGCACGCCTTTGCCTTCTAAAGCATTTAAATATAAAGGCAAAGTCGCCACTAAAGTTTTACCTTCACCGGTTTTCATTTCCGCAATCTGGCCACGATGCAAAACAATTCCACCAATCAGCTGCACATCATAATGACGTTGACCAAGAACGCGACGCGCCGCTTCTCTAGTAGCGGCAAAAGCAAAAGGCAAAATATCGTCCAAGCTCTGCCCCTCACTGAGTAGCTTTTTAAATTCCGCACTCTTATTTTTCAATTCTTCAGCACTTAGTTTTTCAAATTCTGGTTCCAATTCGTTTATCTGCTCAATAATCGGGCTCATCTTCTTGATAATCTTTTCATTTGGATCAGGAAAAAGTTTGCTAAAAATACTCATAATTTTTCTATTAATAACCAAAAAATAACCAAAATTGAGGTTTTGATTTATAAGTTTAGTATAATACTAATTTTTAATAAAATAAATATTGACAAATAAATAAAAAAATTACAATAAAAGCCCGCAGAATTGATTCCAGGGCTTTATTATTAACTTGAGGCTTTATTATGAATCCGGGGTTTTATTATTAACTCTAATTAACTACAAATCTAGATCTTCCCTCTTTTCTTATCAATCAACTTTTCTTTATATTTCTTTATTACCAATATCATATGATCCTTAACCTTATCAATCGCCTTATACATATCCTTCTCGGTTTTTTCCACACGCAAAACATTTTGCGGTACTTGTAAATTAGCTTCGGCGCGAAATATCTCACCCTTATATTGTCCGCCAATCGCTTTTTCAATTTCAAAATCACAATTAATCACTTTAACCCGTTTGCCTAAATATTTTTCCAACATGTTCATTTTGTTTTCAATGTAATCTCTTAAGGCGTCAGTTAATTCTAAACGCGATGCTTTGATTTGGACTTTCATATATTTTATTTAATAATTAGTTAATTAAAACAGCTTTATTAAAACAACTTGCAACTTGATTGTTAGAACAACTTAATTATATCTTTGTAGGTAATAAAAATGATTAAAGCGATAAGTAGCAAAAAGCCAATATTATGAGCAACCGCTTCAATATCACGCTTGACTGGTTTCCCCTTCACTTTTTCAATTAATAAAAACAAAATTCGTCCTCCATCCAGCGCGGGAAAAGGCAAAATATTAATAATGGCCAAATTTAAAGATAATAAAGCGACAAATTGCAGTAAATAAACAAAACCTAAACTGGCAGCTTGACCAGTAATGTTGGCGATTCCCACTGGGCCGGCAAATTCTTGGCTAACTGATTCACCACTCACTAAATTACCGATTAAATTACCAAAGGCTAAGACGATTTCTTTGAGCATCCAACCGGTTGTTTTAGCGCCTTCAATAATGGCGCTAAACAGCGGATAACGCACTGTGCCGGCTGCCATAATACCAACGCCAATCACGCCGTGACCTTCTGATACTTCTTCCGGAACAACCACAATAGTCATTTCGGTTTGTTCACGATCAACTAACAACGTGACTTCTTGACCAGCCAAAGGCGAAATCATAGCCTGCATATCTTCCTCTAAAGCCACTTCTTGACCATTAATCGCTTTAATAAAATCACCGGCCCTAAGACCAGCGACTTCAGCCGGTGAATCAGCGCGAACATCAATAATCGCGACCATGGCATTGCTAACCCGTGCACTGCTGCTTAAATCGGACGTGGCTTGCGGCATACCAATCAAATAACCAACCGTAAATAAAAACCAAGCCAAAACAACATTCATGATTACACCAGCCGATAAAATGAGCATTCTCTGCCAGACTTTTTTAGCCGCAAAACTATCAGCCTCTTTATCACCGTTATCATTCTCGCCCTTAATCTTAACAAAACCACCAATCGGCAACCAGTTGAGCGAATAAATAGTTGAACCTGACTGAGGCACTGCGTCTTCCAGTGTGCTGCTTTCTAAATCCTCATAAGTAGTTTTGCCAAACACTTTGCGCCACTTGCCAAATTTATTTTTATAAAAACCAACCATTCGGGGTGGAAAACCAAAACCAAACTCATCCGCGCGCACTCCTAAGCGTTTAGCAGTGACAAAATGACCCAGCTCGTGAGCGAATACTAAAACCGATAGTACTAAAATAAAAATAATAATTGTTGACAGCATGTAATTAAAATTAGATTTCCTTTATGTCCATCAAACTTCCCTGCGTCCACATTAGACGTCCATCAAACTTCCCTTGTATCCACATTAAGTGTCCATTAAATTTCCATTATATCCTGCTCTTTCTTGTCGCGCAAATCTTTTAACTCTTCATTTTTCTTAGTGGAAAATTCATCCAACTCTTTAACGAATCTGAATTTCTGATCTTCACTGATTTCTTTGGCTTCAAAAGCAGCTTCAATCGTATTTTTTACATTTTCTCGGGCTTGACGCAAAATAATACGCGTTTTTTCCATTCTTTCATTTAATTTCTTGACTAACTCCTTACGATTTTCCTCAGTTAAAGCCGGCACAGTTAATCTAATTTTGTCCCCTTCATTAATTACTCCTAAACCCAGGTCAGCGTCAACAATGGCTTTTTCAATATTTTTTAAAATATTTTTATCCCAAGCACTGACTAAAATATTTCTGGCATCAGACACATTAATATTGGCTACGGTATTAAGCGGATTTAAAACTCCGTAGGCCTCAACTTGCACCGCCTCTAAAATAGCGGGATTAGCGCGCCCGGTTCTTAAATTCCCGATTTCTTTTTTAAAAAACTCTAAAGCATTGGTAAATTCGCCTTGTTTGGCATTTAAATAATCGTTCATATATTTTTTATTTATAATTTATTTAGTTATCACAGCTGTTCCCAAATAAAGATTATTGGGATAGTCAAAATCCACAATTAATTCTTGACCGGAACGATGAGTCGGTAACTTCTTCGTAGTCCAAGTAACACCACCATCAGTTGAGCGGAAGAAAGTAGTATTGGTCACATAGAAAATATTACTAGAATCTTTGGGATTAACTGCCATGGAATTAATAACCGCTTCTTTTTCTGGTTGAATCAATTTAATCTTCTCCCAAGTTACACCATTATCCTGCGAACGCACCATGGCTTGATTAGCGGCAATAAACATAGTTCCATCTTTCGCGCAAACCACAAAATCACGGAAAGTTTTGCCTAAATCATATTCTTTCAAAACCGGATTTAAATCAGTCCAACCGCTAATGGCAAAATTGAGTCCAATATCATCGGAGAGGTCAGGATTGGTTTCGGAGTTAGTATTAAAACTATAAATCTTGTTGCGCATAGAAGCAACAAAAATTAAACGACTATCAACCGGAGAAACAATTAATTGTTTGATCCCTTCATTTAAACGCTGAATCGTGCGCCAAGAAGAACCAGAATCAATGGTCTTAATGATTTCCCCGCGCGAAGTGCCAATATAGACATTGCGTGGATTATAATGGTCAATGGCAATGGTATTAATTGTGACACCTGTATTATTGTCGTAGAAAACAACTTCAAAAGTGCGCGCGCAATCTTCAGAACGATACAAATTATTCGCGACAGCCGCGTAAATAATACATTTATTTTTCGGATCTACCTTAACATCGTTAATGGCGGCCGACGGCAAGCCCTTCACTTTAATCCAACCATCTTGAACAATGTTATAAGTATAGTACAAACCATTTTCCCGCGTCGCCAAATAAACTGCCTTACTATCTTGCGGATCAATCGTCATTGTCTTTACATTCACATCGCGAATACTTTGTGGTTGGCCAACTGTAGCCATAGCAACCGCTTCGCGCCAAGTATCACCGCTATTAACCGAAAGAAAAACACTGGCATCAGGCACTTCTTTTTTATTGGTGGTGGAAACTGTGCAAGCAGATAAAATAAGCGGAACGAGCACAAATAGAGCCAATAAACTAATTTTTTTGTTAGCGGATTTAAATGATTTAAATGATTTGAATAATGAAACCTTCATATATTTAATTATAAATTAATAATTAATTGTTCTAAAACTAAACGAGGATTAACATTGGCGCTGATATATTCTCTGGCCATGGCCGATAATTTAAAACGTTCTAAAATAAAAAGGGTAAAATTATCTTGCTCTTTTTCCGGACCAATAATTTTTTCTATTTCTTTAGTGGCCGTATCTAATTCAATTTTTAGAGCTGAATGTTGAATTTTTTCCGGTTGATTAAAATGAATTAATAATAAATCGCGCAATAAACCCTCAACCATGCTTAAAATCTCCTGGGCTCCCTTAGTTGCGGTGGCGCTATAAGTTTTATCAATAAATATTTTATCCAATACTTCTAAACGGCTATTAATTCCCAGAGGAAAAAGCGTTAAAAAAAGAGTGGCTTTCTCTAAATAATTGGCATATAAATCAGCATTTTCCAAAAAACGCACCGCTTTTAAAGGACGACCCAAAGATAAATTAGCCAAATCTTTAGCCAAGGATCGTTGCGCTTGATATTCACTAATTAAAAAATCATAAATCGTTTCCGCCTTAACCGGTTGAAAGTATAATTTCTGAGCGCGCGATAAAATAGTGGGCAACAGAGCTTCTTCGTTTTCAGCAATTAAAATTAAAATCACTTTTTCGCGCGGTTCTTCTAGGGTTTTTAAAAGAGCATTTTGCGCTTCGGTCGTTAAGGAATCCGCTTCTTTGATAATGCCAATTTTATATGAATCTAAAAATGAGCTTAGACTGAGAGCTTTAATCAATTCGCGCGTTTGCTCAATTGAAATTGATTTTTTCTCAGCCTCCGCTTCTAGAATATGTAAATCACTATTTAAACCATCTTTTCCCTCTAGGGCCTCGGCCATTAAATTACGAGCAAAAGCCAAGGCAATCGTTGATTTTCCTAAATCATCAGGTCCTAAAAAAATATAAGTTTGCGCCGGCTTCTTACTTAAAACCACGCGATTTAAAAATTCTACGTTTTTTTCATTGCCAATTTTGGGCCAAACTGGCTCAGACATAAGAAATAAATTAAACGAATCTAAAGCAACAAAACTTTTTTGAAAATAAATTAAACTAATCTAAAGTAACGGAGCTTCCCTTAAATAATTTTTAAATAATGCAACTTCCCTTTTTGGATTACCATTCCCGGTTTTAATTTAAAATCCGCGTCTTTTATAACTTGAGAATCAACTTTTACACCGCCCTGCTCTAAAACCCGACGTGCTTCAGATTTAGAAGTTACTAATTTAGCTTCCAATAACACTGAGAGTAAATCAGGAACGCTTGGTTTTAAAGTAGGAATCTCACTAGGTTGTTTCTTTTTGGAAAAAACATTGATAAAATTTTCCGCTTGCTCTTGAGCGATTTTTTCACTGTGATAAAAAGCAACAATTTCTTTAGCCAATAACAACTTGATATCCCGAGGATTGACACCATTTTTTAAAGAAGTTTCATATTCTTTAATTTTTTCCAGCGGAACACGGGTCAAAAGCGTAAAATATTTAATAATATACTCATCTTTTAAAGACATCAGCTTGCCAAACATATCACTCGCGCTATCCAGTAAATTAACCGTATTCCCCCAACTGGAACTCATTTTGCGTCCATCCAACCCTTCCACGAGTGGATTAGTAATAATATTTTGCGGAGCTTGATTATAATGACGTTGCATTTCTCGACCGGATAATAAATTAAAACGTTGATCAGTCCCGCCGAGTTCCACATCTGCTTTCACAACAACTGAATCATAGCCCTGCATGAGCGGATATAAAACTTCACGTAAAGAAACGCGTGAACCCTTATCTAAGCGGCGACGAATATTATCGCGAGAAATAAATTCATTGATGGAAAAAATATTGGCTTGGCGACAAATTTCCGCGTATTTTAATTTACTAAGCCAAGTGCTGTTATAATAAATCTCACATTTTTTAATATCAACTACTTTCCCGGCCTGCTTAACATAGGTTTTTATATTGGCTTTAATCTCACTTTCTTCCAACATCGGTCTTTCACTGGTTTTATCAGAAGTATCGCCAATCGTGCCGGTAAAATCACCAATAATAAAAACAATTTGATGCCCTAAATTTTGAAAATCGCGCATTTTGAGAAGCGGAATAGAACGACCTAAATGAATATTGGGGCTAGTCGGGTCAATTCCTAACTTGATTCTTAGTTTTTGCCCACTTTTTAATTTGGCTTCCAAATCTTTATAATCAATAATTTCTTCCACTCCCCGACTAAGTAATTCTTTGATTTGCGCTTCGTTTAACTTTATTTTAGCCATATTTATTTAATTTAAGCAGATTTAAAACGCTTTTCCACCCTTAAACCAGGGCCCTTGAGCGCTCAATTTTATTATAGCATATCTAAATAAAGATAGCATAAAAATGATTGATTTTTCAAGTCAAAACTGTTATATTAGCCCTATGGACGCTAAGACAAAAAAACTAATTTTATTATTAGGCGATTTATTGATATTAGGAGGAGCTTTGGCGCTCACTCTTCTTATACGTTACCCACAAAACGATTTTGCGAATCAAATGAGCACGCACCTACCGCGCTTTATTTTTATTTTCATAATTTTTATTTCCACAATCTATATTAACGGTCTTTATGATTTAAATATACATGCTAATAGTCGTAAATTTTTAAGTCAAACTTTTAATACCATCATCGCTGCTGGTTTAATTTCCATTATTTATTTTTACATTAGCATCTCTTCTGAAATCACTCCCCGCACCAACTTAGTCATTTTTCTTGGTTTATTTTTAGCACTATTTTATTCTTGGCGCCTACTGAACGGCAAAATCAGTAAATCAATCGCTAAATCCGGCCTGGCCATAATCGGCGAAAATGAAACAAGCCAGCATTTAAAAGAAGAATTGATAAAAAACGTGGGGGCGGGCTATCATTTAGAATTAACCGTTAAAAATGAAGCTGGTTTTCCTGAATTAGCCAGCCAAGTAGTAGCCGGAAAAATTAAAACCATTGTTTTGTGTGATAATTTTAACTCCAAAGAAACCGGCACCTTTTTATTATCCCTACTTCCCTTGCAAGTAAGTGTTTTAAGTTATCCTGATTTTTACGAAATTTTAACCGGTAAAATTCCCGTAGAAGCAATTGGGGCTAATTGGTTTTTAGATAATTTAAAAGAAGGGGGTAAAAACTATTTTCAAGCTTTCAAGAGAATGATTGATCTATTAGCCGCGGTTTTTATTTTTAGTGTTAGTTTTATTTTTTGGCCTCTTATTGCTTTAGCGATTAAACTTGAAAGTCGGGGCCCGATCTTTTTCTGTCAAGAAAGATTAGGACGTCAAGGACGAAGATTTACCATTATCAAGTTTCGCACCATGAGACAAGAAAACAATAATCAAGAATTAACAACTTTAGGTGATAAGCGAATTACACGTTTAGGTAATTTTTTACGAAAAACCCGATTAGATGAACTGCCTCAAACCATTAATATTATAAAAGGGGAAATGAGTTTTATCGGACCCAGACCAGAACGACCAGAACTGGTGGCAGAGTTAGAAGAAGCTATTCCCTTTTACAATATGCGCTTAATTGTTAAGCCCGGACTAACCGGTTGGGACCAAGTGTCAGGCGAATATCATTCTCCGAGCAAAGAAGACACGCTCAAAAAATTGCAGAACGATTTATTTTATATAAAGAACCGCTCTTTATTCTTAGACTTTGTTATTTTCTTAAAAACAATAGCAACAGTGTTTGGGAGAGGGGGGAGATAGGGGATGGAGAATTTAAGTGGAATAATTTTAACCAAAAATAATCAGCGCACTATCGCTTCTTGCCTTAATTCAATCACTTCCTTAATTAAAGAATTAATAATTATTGATGATTTTTCAACTGATAGTACTTTAGAAATAATTAAGCAAATTTATCCAGAAGTAATAATCAAACAAAAAAAACTTGAACGTTTTGATGAACAAAGAAATTACGGAATTAGTCTGGCAAATAATAATTGGATTTTAATGATTGATTCGGATGAAGTTATTACTCCAGAGCTTGCAAATTCCATTAAAGATATTAAAGAAGAAAAAAATATTGTTGCCTATTGGGTAGTAAGAATGAATCAATTATTTGATAAATATATTTCTGAAAAACATATTCACCGACCAATTTTATTTAAAAAAGAACTAAGGTTCTCTTGTCCGGTACACGAAATAATAAAAATAGATAAAAATAAAAAGAAAAAGCTTGCAGGAACGCTCAAACATGAAAATTGGGTCAGTATTTCAGAGAACATGAAAAAAATGAATGACTATTCAAGTCTAATCGCGCAAAAGTGGATAGATCAAAACAGAAATTATAGTAATGTCACTTTATTTTTGTTTGCAATCGCCCTCCCTATTAGATACTTTTTTATTTGTCTATTTAAAAAAAAATTTTATAAAGCTGGTTTATTTAATGGTATTTTTTATTCTTTCTTTGAATCTTATTGGTGGTTAGCAGTAATATTTAAATATAAGGAAAAACAAAAGAAATGAATCAAACATTAATTACAATTATCACTTGCACCTTAAATAGCGAAAAATATTTAGGAGAAAACATTGAATCAGTAAAAAAGCAGACTTACAAAAATATAGAACATTTATTTATTGATGGTGGGTCAACTGATGATACGATAAATATAATAAAAACCCATTATCAAAACCCATCTCTTATTGTTGGCCAAGATAAGTGTCTTTTTGACGCATTTAATAAAGGATTAAATAATGCTCAAGGCGAAATAATTGGATTTTTAAATTCTGATGATATTCTATTTGATAATCAAGCTATTGAAAGAATAGCTCGTGCTTTTATAAATAATGAAATTGACTATTACTGCTCAAAAATGATTATCTTTGATAAAGAGATGAAAAATTATTTTGCAATTTTAGGCGCGGCACCACATCAGCAAACACTCAGAGATCAACTATACAGCTCAACTTATTTTGCTCATCCAACTTATTATTGCACAAAAGAAATTATCAAGAAGGTCGGAGAATTCAATTTAAAATATAAAGTCGCGGCTGATATTGATTGGTTATACAGATTGGAAAAAATAACTAACAAATTTTACTTTGATGAGCAACCATTAGTAAAATTTCGGGGAGAAGGTGGAAACAGTGCCACAAAATATTTTCTAGGATTGAAAGAAGAGTTTATAATAAGGAAAGAGCATGGAGAAAATCTTCTGCAATTATTCGTTGTATATTCTTATCATTTTTTACGCCGAGCCATAAGATTTCTCTTGGAAAAAATGAATTTAAAGAAAATTATTAATTATATTAGAAAAGTTTTAATTATATTAAAAAAATAATTTATAAAACATCAAAAACATATGCAAAATCAAAAAACAGCCCTAGTTTGTGGCGCCGGAGGTTTTATTGGTAGTCATTTGGTCAAATATTTAAAAAATTTAGGTTTCTGGGTAAGAGGAGTGGATCTAAAGTATCCTGAATTTAGTAAGACCATGGCTGACGATTTTATAATCGGTGACTTGCGCGATCCTAATCTATGCCAAAATATTTTAGATAAACAATTTGACGAAGTTTATCAATTAGCTGCAGATATGGGTGGCGCTGGTTATATATTTACCGGAGAGCATGATGCTGATGTGATGCATAATTCAGCAATGATAAATTTAAATATGGCCTACTATGGACAAAGAGCAGGAATTAAAAAAATATTTTATTCATCTTCTGCTTGCATATATCCTGCTTATAATCAAGAAGACGCAAATAATCCTCAATGCTCAGAAGAATCTGCCTATCCAGCTGCGCCAGATAGTGAATATGGATGGGAAAAATTATTTAGTGAACGTCTTTATCTTTCTTTTAATCGTAATTATGGGCTTAATGTAAGAATAGCGCGTTTTCATAATATTTTTGGACCAGAGGGTACATGGAAAGGTGGTAGAGAAAAAGCTCCAGCAGCGATATGCAGAAAAGTAGCAGAAACTCAAGATGGAGGAGAGATAGAAATTTGGGGTGATGGAGAACAAACAAGATCATTTTTAATTATTGATGAATGTTTACAAGGAGTAAGAAATCTAATGGATTCTGAATTTATTGGCCCAGTCAACATAGGCTCTGAGGAAATGGTAACTATCAATCAATTGGCAAAAATGGTTATAAAAATATCAGGTAAAAATATAAACATTAAACATGTCCCGGGGCCACTGGGAGTAAGAGGCAGAAATTCTGATAATAAATTAATCAAAGAAAAATTAAATTGGTCGCCGAGTATTCCTTTGAATATCGGACTAGAAAAAACTTATAATTGGATAAAAAAACAAGTTGAGAAATAATATGAATAATTTTGAAAAAATAATAATCACAACCACTATAAATGAACCGACTGAAGCAACCTTAAAATTCTGTCAAAAAAATGATTGGGGTTTTATAATAGTTGGCGATTTAAAAACTCCGCATGAATCATATAAAAAACTAGAGTCAATGTATGGCAATGTAAAATATTTAACACCAGAATACCAGAAAGAAAAATACAAAGATATTAGCGACGCAATAGGCTGGAGAACTATACAAAGAAGAAATATAGGATTAATTGAGGCCTTTGAAATGGGAGCTAAAATTATTGCTACAATAGATGACGACAATATACCCTACGAAGATTGGGGTAAAAATTTATTAATCAATAAAGAGGTGGAAGTAGACTTATACGAAACGGACAATGATGTTTTTGATCCGTTGTCTGTAACAAATGATAATTTTATTTGGCATAGAGGATTTCCTATTGAGTTATTGGAAAAAAGAAAGAATTTTATTTACAAAGGAAAAGAAAGAAGAAAAGTTTTAGTGCAAGCAGATTTGTGGGATGGCGATCCAGATACAGATGCAATTGCACGATTATCATTTAAACCAATAGTAAATTACAAAGATATAAATTCCCCTTTCTGTTCCAATAAAATATCTCCATTTAATTCACAAAATACTTTTTTATCCAGAGAGGTTATTCCGTATTATGCAGTATTGCCACATATAGGAAGAATGGATGACATCTGGGGGGGGTACATACTACAACATTATTTTCCTAATTCTGTTGTCTATAATAAAGCTTCAGTATATCAAAAAAGAAATGTTCAAGATCTTATCACTAATCTTGAAAAAGAAATCATCGGATATAGAAATACTCTGAAACTGATACAGAATCTTTCTTCTTATGAAAAATTTTTACCGACAGAAACGCTTGATTTTTACAAAAAATACCGAAAACATTTTAATATTTAAATAAAATGGAAAAAACAAAATTTTTTAGTCAAGGTGGACAGGATTATTTTTTAGAAAATAATATATTTAGAAAAATAAAAAATGGTGTTTTTGTTGATATTGGCGCAAATGATGGAAAAACTTTTTCAAACACGTATTTTTTTGAAAAAAAGGGATGGACAGGAATATGTGTGGAACCAATAAAAGATGTTTTTGAAAAATTAGAGAAAAATAGAGTTTGCAAATGTATCCACGGAGTAATTTCTGGAAATGATGAAGAGTTTGCAAATTTTTTTCATATTCCCGGCGATTTAGAAATGCTTAGTGGAATTTTAGAAAAATATGATGAAAAACATTTAGAAAGATTAAAGAGAGAAGGAGTTGAGGGGGGGGAAATAATAAGTATAAAAAATTATAATTTTAATAATATTATAACAACTAACGATATTGATTATTTATCCATAGATACAGAAGGATCTGAATTTGATATATTAGAATCAATAGATTTTTCAAAATATACAATTAAAGTAATCTCTATTGAAAATGATTATAATGATAAAAGAATATATAACTTTTTAAAAGAAAAAGGATTCCAATATTTAAAAACAATTGGAAACGATGACATATATATCAATAAAAAATATAAAAAATTAATAGAAAACAAATTTTTATATTTTAAATTATTTTTATTTAAAATTTATAAAAATATCAAACTAATTATTAAAAAAATAATAAATAAAGATGCCTAACCAATTTTTTCAATAATAACTTATTATTATAATAAACAACTAAAAGAGACTATAATTACGATTATAGTCTCTTTTTTATGACTAATAAACTATTTATGATAAATATAAACTTTCATAATTGCTTATCATTTTTTCTAAAAAAAATTTAGATTTAAAAAATGAAGATGGGGAAAATAAAAAAAGAGCTCCAATCGGAGCCTTTTTTTATTAAACAAACTGTTTTATCTTTAAAATAATTCTTCTAAAAATAAATAAAAACGGTGGTTTAAAATCATTAACCAACCAAGCTTTTTTAAGCTCTTGCCAACCTCTTTTTCTTTGTCTTAAATCACGCCCTGAAGTGCCACCAGAGTACATTTTTACAAGTACTCTAGGAATATATTTTAAATCAAATCGATGCTTCTTTAAAATTCTTAAAATAAATTCGTAGTCAGCCGCTACTCTAAAATCTTCTCTATACAAACCAGCTTGATCATAAACTCTCCTTCTAATAAACAGAGCTGGGTGCGGAATTGTCCAACCGTTATTCAGCTTCCTCTCTCTATACTCTCCTGTTTTCCAGTATCTGTTTGTTTTATCAATATCACTAGAAAAATATTCTATATCACCATAGACAATGTCTATTTTATTATCAAAAAATGATTCTGATACTAAATTTAAAATGCTATTATCAAAAAATAAATCATCTGAATTTAAAATCCCAACCACTTCTCCGGAGGCAAGTTTTATACCTTTATTCATCGCATTATAAATACCATTATCAGGTTCGGAAACTAATTTAATATTAATTTTTGACTGATAACTTTTAATGATATCTAAAGTATTATCCTTTGAACCCCCATCTATTATTATGTATTCTAAATCAGAAAACTCCTGGGCAATAACACTAACAATGGTGCGAGAAATAGTAGCGGCAGAGTTATATGTTGGGGTTATAAGGGAAAACTTCATATAATTATTTCTGATAAACATTAAAAGTTTCGGAAATAGTATTTCTCCAATTAAATTTTTCTAATAAATTATTTATTTTATCTTGATTAAAAATTTTATTTGTTGAAATTTTATCCATTGCGACCAATAATGATTCTTTATTTTTAGGATCAAAATAAATTAAGGAATCCTGACCGATTTCTCTAAAAATAGGTAAATCGCTTGCCAATACTAAAGTTCCGCAAGAAAGCCCCTCTAAAATTGGAAGGCCAAAACCTTCATAAAGAGACGGAAAAATAAAGGCTTGGGCACAGTTATAGAAACCTATCAAATCATTCTCTGATACATTTTGGAATAACTTAACAGAATTACTTAAACCAAATTCTTTTATTTTTCTTTTTTCTTTTTTAGTAAAATTATTTCCGCCTATACAATATAAATCAAATTTGTGTTTTTTATTCCAAAAATAAAAAGTTTCTAGCAAAAATAAAAAATTTTTATATAAAGAACGATTACCAATAAATAACAAAAATGGTCTCGAAATATTTTTATTATTTAAAAATTTATTTTTTTCATCATCAGTTATACGTCTAAAATTATCACTAACTCCGTGATAAACAATATCTATTTTTTTATTATTTATTTTATAAAAATCTATGAGATCTTTTTTTGTTTGTTGTGAAATAACTATTAATTTATCTGCCTTCTTAATTGATTTAGATTTATTAAATAAAAAAACTTTATTCATAAATCCTGAAAAAAACTCAGGAAGCTTTTCATGAATCAAATCATGCACAGTAACAACTGATTGTATCTTTAAATTTTTGTAAAAACTATAATAAGAATAATGAAAAACTCCCTCAGAAAAATTTTTACTATTTAAAAATTTATTAACAATTATTCTATCTTTTAAAATATCAATATATTTTAAAAATTTTTTATTTGTTCTTATGCTGGAATTAATTATTTCTATTTTTACATTCTTATTAAAAGATTTATTTATTTTATTTTTTCTCATCAAAACAATAACTTCACAATTGTCTATTTTTGAAAACCCTTCAATCAGTTTATCAAAATAGCGAGAAATTCCTCCCTGTTTTTGTAAATAATATATTAAGCCGTCAAAAATTATTTTCATTATTGCTTATTTTTAATATAATTATAATCAGACCAAGTCTTACTCTTTAAAAAACCTTTACTCATTATATCCCAGGGTAAAAATCCTAAAACTAGCAAGAACCGAAAAAGAAAATTACTTATTTTCTTTTCTAAAAATATATGTAAATTTTTATTATTAGAATAAAAAAATAAATTATTTTTACGAGCAATATATTTTAAAGTTTTTAAAGAATAAATAGAAATATGTTGCCCATGTTCAAATCCATAATACCACCAATCTTCTTTAGGAATATTTTTTTCGTTAAAAATTACCGTTGAAAAAAATATATTTTTAGAAATTTTTAGCATAATATTGATTTCACCGACAGGATCTTCAAGGTGCTCGAAGCATTCAAAGCAAGAAACAGCTTTAATCGCCTGATCTTCATAATCAAATCCTTTCGCAAATAAATTTTCTGTATATTTATCGGTTGTAAAAAAATTTAACCCACAATCCCTCATTATTCTGGTAAAAAGCCCATACCCACCTGCATAATCAAGAAAATTATATTTTTTGCCAAACAAAGAAAAAAACAAAATCAGAGTTTTTCTGGATAAACTCAAATTACGAGAAACATAACCAGTATCAGATTTAGTTATTGAATTTGAATAAGCTTCAGATAGCCAAAAAGGTTTTTCTGTCTGAATTAATCCACAATAATTGCAAAGAAAATAATCTACATCATATTTATTCAACACTTTATGACAAAAAATTTTTTTTAAATCTTTATTTTCGCAAATGCGACATTGCATAAATATATTTTTTTTTAATAAAATTAAATAATGCTATTTTCTTAAAAAACATTTTTAAATAAAAATTTTTTAAATTAATTTTATTGTCTTCCCTGTCATTATCTTCATGATAATTAACATCCACTTGGTGTTTTATTGGAAAAGTTAAATTATAAATTAATAAATTTGCCACCCGCTCATCTTTAATGACGGTGTTGGTAAATTTATTATTAAATCCAATATTTGAAACTAAGTTAACATTTGGACAAATACAAAAAGTATTATTAAAAAATAATGAAAATGATAGTTGATAGTCCCAGGTATCTATTTTGTTATTATATGTCTCATTTAAAATATGTAACCAATAATTCTGCACTTTTCTAGTACTCCAAATCTTTTTTAATTTTCCCCTCTTTTTAAATTCAGGGAATTTAGTCATATTAACATCATATTTACTCCAAGTTCTTCGCCAAGTTGCCCAGCCCCAAATATGCGGTATCCTGGAAAAATAATAATCTGCCTCACCAATTTTATGTTTATTAAAATTATTACCACTTATGAGCGCAACCCTTTCGTCGTTCTCATATTTAATTAAAAGTTCTTCGCAAAATCTAAAAAATGATTGACTCGGTAAACAATCATCCTCAAGAATTATCCCTTTCTCTTCATTCTTTAAAAACCAATCTATAGCTCCACTAACTGCGAGTTTGCATCCTAAATTCTTGTCTCTATAAAAAAATTTTACTTCGCATTTCCAATCTATATTTGATTTAATAAAATTTCTAACCTTATCTACAATCTCTTTTTCCCCTAAAATATTTTCCCGAGGACCATCTGAAGCAATATATAATTTAAGGGGTTTTGCTTTTCTGATTTCTTCAAAAACTAATTTAGTTGTATCAAGGCGATTAAATGTTAAAAATAAAACCGGAGTATTCATAAAAAAATAAAAATATTTTTATATTTTCATTATAGACTATAAATAAACAAAATAATTAGGACTGAGGATATTTATCATTTTCAACTTTACGTCTTAATATAACATAGATTATTTTTTTAAAACATCTTTTTATATAAAATAAGCTATATTTGCAAAAAAATTTTTTTTTATTTAATAATTTAAATTGCCAATTACAATACGTTAAATTTAAATAACTCTTTGGCAAATTATAATCTGCAAAAAATTTCTTTAATGTTGGAATATTTTTATTAAATGACTTCTCTAAAAAATTTGGTGCATCTTCAAATCTATCATTTAATATTTTTTTAATATTGCTAACTCCATAAATATTAATCATTTCTGAAGCACTAATTTTCCCTAAACCAACTAAAAAATGCTCAAATAGTCCCCAATCAAAAGATCTATATTTTTTAATAATATCAAAATTTTTATCATCTAAAAAAATATTGGCGTCAAAAAAAATTGTATCAATGCCTTCTGCTGGACATTCTTTCTTTTTTTTGTTATTTTTGAAACTTTCTATATCTTTAAATATAAAATGGGGATGCGATGTGCCACAATAATTTTCTTTGTAATTATCAACAATAGTTTCGAAAAAATTATTATCAAAAACAACATCACAAGTCGTCCAAATTAAAATTCCCTCATCTTCTTTTTTTATAGAATTAACACAATTTTCAAACACTTCAGTTAGAGAAAATCTATAATTATCATTTTTATTATAAAAAAGTTTACTCGGAATATTTAATTCATTTAATACAGTTTCTACGTTTTTTTCATGAAAAATGGTAACTATTAATTCCCAATTTTTATATGTTTGATTTTTAAGACTATTCAAAAACATCCTTTGAATTTTGTCATTTTCACTACCATCAAACTCTCTAAAAGTAGTGCAAATAAAAATTTTTTTCATAAAATTTTTTAAATTAATAATTAATATTCTTAAAACTTTTACTTTTTATAATTATCTATAACTTTTATTTCTTAATTTGATTATCAAATTAAAAATATAAGCTATTGGTTTTTCCCATATTTTCAAATATCTCTCTTGAATAAATTGATAATTTTTTGAATTTCTTTTACGATTTTTAAAACTTGATGAATCTGCTTCTTCATGAATACGATAATTACTTATAATACGATTATAGAAGCTCCATTTTGTTTCGTTTCTTATTCTTAACCAAAATTCATATTCCATAATTGAGCTAATTTCTTCATCAAAAAATCCAAATTTTTCAAAAACAGTTTTTTTGATGAATGTCGCCTGTTGAGGAATAAAATTATAAAATTTCAAAAAATATCTTCCCCACCATTTTTTATAGTCATTTTGAAATAATAATCTTTTTGGAAAAATACCAAAAAATGAGTCATCTTTTTCAACTATTTTTATTTTACCATAAAGCCAATCAAGTTCCTTATTATTATTTAAATAATCAGAAACATCATTTAATACATCTATATCAAAAAAACTATCATCTGAATGTAAATGAATTAAATATTCACCGCTAGCAATTTTAGTGCCTGCGTTCATGGCATTTCCAATACCTCTTGGTGGTAATTGAAAAAACTTAACATTATCAAGGTGATTCTTTTGATATTCCTTAATAATATCAACTGTTCCATCAGTCGAAAATCCATCAATAAAAATATGTTCAAAATTCTTAAATGTTTGATTATCAACACTTTTAATATTATTTTTTATAAACTTTGCGCTATTATAGGTGCAAGTAATTATAGAAAATTTTATCATAATATTAAAATTATTTATTTTATTTTAAATTAATTTTTTAAAAAACTCTACTCCCCATAAATCTCTTCTACTAAATCCTCATCCTTCCCGCTCTCTCGTAACAAAGCTAAATTCTTTCTTTCCGCTGATTCTAAAAAATCTAAAGATTCTTGATCAAGTGCTTGAGCGCGCGCATACTGAACTA
>ENA-UPXM01000535-UPXM01000535.1-activated-sludge-metagenome-genome-assembly--contig:-NODE-535-length-54697-cov-8.878903_pt1 | contig 54697 bp, 63 predicted proteins | sample MGYA00238178_ERZ772708 | MGnify/ENA primary metagenome ERZ772708 (study PRJEB29002, sample SAMN05720212) | activated sludge metagenome | isolation source: anaerobic digester from wastewater...
TTCTCTTATTATAAACATAGATGCATTATTATGAGAAATATATTGATCTTTTTTATTACTTGAATCTTTAGCATAAATAACTATGTGTTGACCAGGTTTCAAACCTCTTCCAGTAAACACTTCATCAGAGTTTGTATTTAATTTTATCTGACCTCTCTTATCAGGACCATATATATCCAATGTTTCCATTGTAATATATTGTGATTGACTTGAAGATATAGTAAATGAAATATCCTCTTGTTTATAAAGCTGTAAGATAGAACGTAATGCACCTTCACTTTGAGATTGGAAACCTACAAATAATTGTAAAGGTTCTACATTAGTTGAAATATCATTCTCATCATCAATATAACTTAATGTATATTCAATCTTATCAAATATTGTCTTTTGATATTCTGAATAAGCTATCTTAGTTACATCATTATTAGGAGTTTTATTTAAAACTACTGGTGATAAAGGAGTAACACCAGTATATGAATATGATGGTGAACCTTTATATATGTTCTCACTTAATTGTAATTGTTTACCAGAATAATCATACATGAAAAACTCAGATACATTATCAGCTAACCATTTCCAGTAATATTTAACCTGAATATCATTATTGAAGTTCTCTCTTGGTCTTCTAAAATAATCTCTTGTTTTTAACCAAATATCAGGTCTTGGCACATAATCAGGATGTAAACTACCATACATTGTGTTTTCCTCTATTGATATTGACTCAACTTGAGTAGTTACTGCAGTATTATTTAATTTTACCTCAATTTCAACTACTTTATTTGTAGATGGTTGTATAAACCACATTGATTTTCTATCTGGATTATAAGTTAATTTTGTTGTTATTGCAGTTTGTACATTAAAAACATATGAATTTGTAAGTGGGTCAATGATAACTATATTATTATCTGTTGCAGATAAATAGATTGAACCATCATATGGACTTAATCCAATATAACCATGATGAGTAACATCAGTATAATCAATCATACTACCTGTAACACTTATTCTTGTAAAATTATTACTTGAATCTGAAATGTTTAACTCACCAGTCAAACTATTGAATATTAAATCTGGACTTGTTGATGAAGGTAGTTCACTTATACTTAACAACCCATTATCAATAATATAAACATCTGTACCATATACATAAATACTTTTATTTACTGGTTCATAAAATATATTTGGTAATAAACCAGGTATTGTAAAAGTTGAAATAGCATTTCTTGTAACACCATTAATTCTATGAACAGTATTAGTAGTTGATGTTATATAAATATCTTCCTCATATTCATGGAAAACCATTTTACCATTTGATGATGATATTGTTTCTGAATAAGTTGTTGAAGATGTTAGATTATCATAACTAAATATATGAATATCAGATGAATTGTCATAACTAACATAAACATCACCATTACTATTATTGATAACTAAATCAAATGCATCATTAGTCAATGTAATAGTTGATATTACAAAGTTTGTAACTGGGTCAAATACACTAATTAAATTTTTAGATAAACAATAAACATAATTGTTTACTATATTATATTCCATTTTAATACTTTGTGTATTACCAGTCAGTTCTATTGTAGTTATTGGTAGTCCATAATATGAATCTATCACACCAACACTACTATCACCATATACATAAACACAATTTGATAATTCAATATATTTAATATCAACCATTCCTGATACACCAGTATATGAAAAAGAGTTATAAGTATTAGGTGCAAAGTTTATATTAAACTCTGATGCACTAAATGATAATATGTCAAATTCACCAGATGTTCCATTCATAGTATCAAAACCACAAGCAGTTTGACCAAAACCTAAACTAAAAGCAATAGTAACAAATGGTGACTTATTACAAATGAAATTATTAACATCCCAGAAAGGACCTTGATAACTTAGATTTAATACTTTAGGATCCAAAAACTCAACACTATATTCTTGATTAACATAAGGATAATAAGTATTATTAATTGAAAATACCATTCCTGTTGCAAATCCAGCTTGTTCAAATGATTCAGATGAAGTGGCAGTTAATATAACTTCATTTGATGCTATTAACAATCCATCATTACCCTTCATTTTCTTTGTTATCTTATAATCATCTATACCAGGTAAATTAATCTTACCGGTTGATATAGTATAATCTAGTCTATTCTCTGTTTGTTTAATATTAAACAATAATAAATTATTCTTAACTTCTGTAACAATACCATACTCCAATAAATTAGTAGAATATAAATCATTCCAATTTTTCAAAGTTGTAGGAATATCAGGGATTGTTTGTAAATCATTTGCATCAACTTCAAATACAATAGATGATGTACCATTTATATTACCGAATTCTAAACTAAATGTCGCACCTGTTGAATAACCAATATTACCAACTGATGAAAGTACAATTGATGATACCTTTCCATCAACACCAACATATATATTTGCAGTATCACCAGTACTAAAAGTAACACCAAATATACCAGAAGTTGCCCCAATAGTTTCACTATTAAGTGGTAATAAATTAGCATGTATATCTAATAGATATAAGTTTGATGTTTGAATAATATGGTCTTTATTATTTATATTAATATTTAAAGAAGGTCCTAAATCATTGAATAACACTCTTGAATGTTCAATATAACAATTGGCTGTTGTACCAACTTTAATCTCATTTATTATAATAGGTACATTTGGATATTCAGTAATAATAAGTATTGAGTTATAAAACATTATATTAGAATTACCTGTTGTTTTTAACTCAACATTAATACCTAATTTATATAATTCTAAATAATTTCTTGATAACCAATTTCTTAATGTTCTATCAATAGTTCTTGCCATATCAATAGTTGAACCACTAAAAATATAAGCTATTTCTTCTTCATAAACTTGTTTGTTTATTATTAGTTTTAATCCATACTCATCTAAATCTGTAAATACAATATTGTATTTATATCTCTCAGAGAAGTCATAATTTAATTCTTGTTGTAGTACTTCTTTTGTTCCTATAAGTCTCTCAAATGTCTTTAATTCACTTCCTATAGAGTATGTCTCACCAATTTGTGTGTGGTAAAAATTAACACTTGCATATTTACTTGGATAAATCAAATCAGCTTTAAGATAACTATTTTCATAATAAAGGTCTATATTAAAAACCTGAAAATCTGCCTTATATTTCTCAGCAATAGATGCCATAGTAATTGCAGAAGATGCAGTACCCACTTGAGTATAATAATATCTATCTGTAGTTAAGTATAATTGTGCATAAAGTAAAGACTCATCTGATGTAGGTTCATTTACTTTAAGATGTGTTGGATTAGACCAGTGAATAGTATCAGTAGCAGGATTCAAATATAATGTATCTTGTGATGCATGACTATGTGTATAAGCTAATATACATTCATAAAGTTTACCTTTATAAGTTACTTGGTCAGATATATCATAATATGTAATATTGTTATTTGTTTCAAAATCTATTCTATCTTTAATAGTTAAGAAATTTTGATTATATGAAGAACCAACTATTTTGAAAACTTCTCCAGACTTTAATACTCTTGGAAAGTGAAAATAATCATTGATAAGTATTTTACTATCTGATGTTATTGTTAATCCACCATCATATAACTTTGGTAAATCAGTTCCTAATTTAACCTCAATTATCAAATCAGTATTTGAAGGTAAACTAAACTTACTTGCAGAATATTCAAAACTAATTATATCAGTTATTTCTGGATTCTCTATAGTATAAGCACCATCATTTAATGTACTATTAACTACATTAAGTTTCTTACCTACATATAACTTATCATAGAAGTTTGGCTCAGACCATTCAGATATATTATTAATATAGTTAGTATCAATATAATTATAAACACCAACTGCATCAATACTTGATATAAATTTACCAGTATAAGTTAACGTATTTGAATATTGAGTATAATATGTAGTTTCAAAAGTTGAGTTATTGACAGTTGATATAATCATAATTGCATTTTTCTTAGAACCTACTACTACAAATGATTGGTCAGGATTACTAAACTCTAACAATGTGTTATTGAATACTACTAATGTACCTATAGGGAACTTAACCTCAAAATGTTCACCATATATCCATTTAGAATAAAATGAAGGATCATTATTAACTGGTTCTATATTAGTTATCTTTTCAGGAACATTTGTTTTTGAACCATAAAAATGAATTCCAAACTCATTGAATAATTGGAACTTATTAGTACCCATATCACCAATTGATTCAAATTCAAATGTTGGTACTTTCTCTAAAGTATAAAGAGCATATGTTTTGAATGTATCTGTAGAGTTCTCATCAAATAAAAGAGAACCTTCAAATAATTGTGTACTTTCATTATAGTTTAAGTTTAGACTATCACCAGACTTGTTGAAGAATGCTAGTTGTTTATGACTCATATTTATTAGATTTTTTTAAATTTTCCATTGCCCACAATGGTTGTAAATTACTAAGTGCATTTACAATATTAGATTTCTCACTCTTATCAAATTTAGATAATGGTTTCTTATGATCTATATGCCACTTACCATAGTTATCCCAGCTCATACCTTCTCTGAATAAAGATTCTATATATTCTTTCAATTCATTTGAAGAATATCCCAATAATACTGATGTCTTATCTAACTTTGAATCATTAACATAAATTAAATGTCTTTTGAGAATATTTCTATGTGCAAAAATATATGGATATTTTCTATATTGTTCTCTTTTATACATTTTATGATATTCATTTATATATTCTTTATTATCCTGATAATATTGAGAAACTCTATTAATAACTCTCTCTCTATTTAATGAATAATAATTACTACCATTACTTAATATTACTTCTTTATTTTCTAAATAATAATCTCTATTATACTCTTTTATTTTATCTTTATTTTCTATATAATAATTAGTCATATATTGTTTATTATTATCTCTCCAATCTTTAGATTTTTCTGAAATATTATTCTTATTATTTTTATAATAATTACTACCTTCTATCTTTTGACAACTTCTACACTTTTCTCTTCTACCATCCTTTGTTTTATTATTCTTATTAAATTCAGTAAGTTCTTTTTCAATAAAACATCTACTACATTTTTTCATTACTTAAATTATGTTTTCAGTATATATTAATTTTTAGGTTCTTGATAATTAATATATAATTAAAATTAATTTTTATAAATGAAATATTTAAAATTATTTGAGGAACATAATAATAAACAATCAATAATATCATTTTTATTAGATTTTGGTATGTTTATAACTATGAACCTATCTAAAGTAGAAAATGAATCAAAAGATGTCACATCAAAAGATGAATTATCAAAAATGTTATCTGAACTAAGAAAACCATTAATAAATGGTAAAAGTTTTGCAGAGATAACAACAGATATGAATTTGATTGTAAACAATCCAAAAATGTTGTCAGGACTATTTTCTCAAATAAGAGATTTGTTAATCTATATTGAACCTAGAATTCAAAGATTTGTAAAAGATAGTGATAGAAAAAATATATGGTTAGATAAAATAACCAATTTTAAAGAAAGATATAAAAATATAGTAAGTTAATGTTACCATTTAAAGAAGAAGTAATATCAGATAAAGTATTTATTAGAGAGTTTAAACAAGATACTGACTCTGGTGAGTTTATGTGGCATAGAGATAGAGAAGATAGAATAATTGAATCTATAAATGAAACAGATTGGAAAATACAATTAGATGATGAACTGCCAAAAATTATTCAAGGTGAAGTTTTTATACCAATGGGTGTTTATCACAGAGTTATAAAAGGAACTGGAGATTTGAAAATAAAATTACAGAAGTTATGAGATATTTAAAGTTATTTGAAAGTTTTACAGACACAAATAAAGTATATCATGTAAGTTCAAAAGACCAATTAGAAGGACTGCTATCAGGTATAAAAACAGATAATGCTTTATCTTGGGGACAAGGTAGTGGATTTTATGTAAATACATCAGAAAAATGGTGTGAAGAACAAGAAGGTGTTGGTTCTAGAATGGTTGATTTAATGATAGAGTTAGAAGCAGATACCAAATCTGATAATTTTGATGTAGATTATGAAATGAATTATGGATTATCAAAAATAATTGAAACATATATAAATAAACTAAAAAATATGTTTGATGATAACTTTACTATATCATCTAATGATAGTTCCTTTTTAATATTTGGGAATAAAATAAATAAAGATGATTTTAGTTTTGAACCAATAAAATTTAGAAATGAAGATATAGGTGTAATACCAAAATCATCAAAAGAAGATTGGTGTTACCTACCTATAGATCCTAAAAGTAATAAAGTTAAAATAGTAAATAATATTTATGGTGCACCAATTACTAAAGATTTTATGGAAAGATTAGATAAATTTAATATAAAGAAAATGATTAAAAATGATTTATTAAAATCCTCTGAGCAGGTTGCACTAAGATATATAGGACCACTTATAAAACCAAAAAAGTATAAATTCAAAAAAGATGGTAAATGGGGAGAATGGATTACAAACAAAAACCCTATATAATAGGGTTTTTATAATTTAATTCATGATTGAATCTTTCTTTAATATATCCAGATAGAATAGAACATTTTTCATATTCCTCTTCTTCTTCAAGTTTTTTAACTACTTTAGTTAAATATTTCTCAGAATATAATTTTAATTTTCTATCATAAGGTGTTCCTGATTTTACCCTATTAAATACTATACAAGCGGTTGTTTCCATTAATTAATTTAATATTTTATTTAATTTTTCTTCTCTATTTCTTTTTAATATCTCATTATTAAAAGGTATCAAATTCTTATCAAATTTATATTTATATATCTCATTATCTGTAAAAATAACATAACAATTAAATTCAACTTTACTACCCATATAATCTAATCCTGTAAAGGCTTCCTTGTGTATAGAACTTCCTAACCCTCTTTTTTCTTCTATTTCATTTATCATTAATATTAAATTATCAAATTCTATATCATTCTCTATGATTTTCATCATTGGAAATTGTGTAAGAATAATTGACTCATTAAAAGACACCTTTAATATATTTTCTATTTCCATAAAAAATTAATCTTTTTTAGAACTAAAGTTCTCATTATAAATTCTGATAACTTCATCAAACTCAGTCATTACACCACTTTTGAACTTCTCATTATCATACTTTTGTTTTAAAATATACTCTTTTATATAATCTCCATAATCAAGTTGTATAGAGATGTCTAAATTAGCTTCATCAAATTGTTCTTCCTCTTCTTTTTTCTTTTCTTCTTCCTCTGGTGTTAAAACAATATCATCAATATAATCAACAGATGCAAATGAACCATTCTCTAGTATCATTTCTAACTTTCTTCTTAACTTTCTATTTGAAATTAGTAAATTATTTGAAATTGAAATATCAATATAATCATTAGAGTTCTTTAATAAATCTAATTCTTCAACATCCTTCTCACTAATAACTTTATGTTTTCTAAAAACTGGTGAATAAGTATTTGGTACAAATTCTACTTCATCTTCTTCTAAATCTAAAACAGTTATTCCTTTTTGATTATTATAATCATTTCTATCCATTTGATACAATGAACCAATGAATGTAAAGTTTTTGTTTATTTGTCTAATATGAATATGCCCTGAGAATACTCTTGAATACTTACCAAAGTCTTCTACATCAATCTTATCAGCATTTCTATGAGCAACTGAGTTCAAGTGCATTTTACAACCATTTAAGTCTGAGTGACACATTAAATAATCACCAGGATTGATTGCTATTTCATTTATCATGTCTATTCTTTTTTCAACCCAAGGCATTAGAACTATTTTCTTACCACCCAATTCCAAAGTGGTTGTTTTTTGATGTACTGTTATATTATCAATATAACCATATAATCTTACAGAATTAATTTCATTGGATCCTTTATTGAAAAGGTCATGATTACCAACCATAATATGAACCGGTAATATTTTTGACAATTCAGTAAGTATTTTTTCTACTTTATTCATTGTAATAATAGGAATACTATTTCTATTATCAAATAAATCACCAAGGTGTATTAATACATCACCTGGTTTAACATTTTCTTTTAAATAAGGAATTACAAAATTATAGAAGGTTGATTCCATCATATTCTGCCATTTATCTAAATTATTTAAGTAAATACCAAAATGGGTATCAGTTATCATATAAACTTTCATTACTACATATAATTATTTTTTATTTATATGGTATTTTAAGTGATAAGTTAGAAAAAAAGCATTTTTTTATACTAATATATAGTAGTAAGAGAAATTAAAATATTTAATATATAATTTAATAACTTTAGAAGTTAACTAAAAAATAATAAAAAACACATGCCATTACCACATTATACACAGATACAAGGTGTAGGCTCACCAGGGGGACCTGGAACGCTTCCAGATGAAGTAGTTTACAAAAATCTGTTTGAGATTACATTCATCCTACCAGTACTTTTACAAGCACAAGGTAGAGATCCAATCTTATTGTTACAAAATGCAACTAAAATTGCATTGAATTTAACAGAATTTGATGTTACTCAGAAACAACAAAGATTCAAATATTCAACAAGAGTATTTCAAACTACACCATCTAAAACTGATGGTGAGATTAGTATTCCTATTCAGATTAATGTTAATCAACAAGGTTCTATTGAAAACTGGAATACTATGAAAGCATGGTATGATTTACTATTCAATTCTCAAAATGGTGCACTTCACTATAAAAGTGATTTAATTGGTACTATTATTGTTAATCAACATGATAAAAAAGGTGTTGTATTAAGAAGAGTTACATTCCAAAACTGTCAAATTAAAAAAGTTGCAGGATATGAATTAGATTGGTCACAAAATGATATTGTTGGTGAAGTTATTTGTGATTTTGTTTATGATTACTTCATTGATGAATACATTGATAATAACTTTACAATCAATCCACCATTGGTTTCAGGTTATTAATCTTAAATTATATAAAACAAAAAATCCATCATTTGATGGATTTTTTTATTTTAGAACTTTGGCATTTGCATATTACTTGTCATATTTTGTGCACCTTTCATCATTGAACTTGTATCGGGCATTGATGCAGATTGAGCTTCTTCATCTTTTTTACGTTGATTTTCTTCTTCCTCAATAATTTCATTCACAATATTAATATTCTCTTCTAACATCCAATATGGCCACTCATCCATTGATATTTCTTGTGTATGGAAATGTTTTTGAAGTAGTAACTTATTCTTTAATATATGCTTCAAAGGCATCATGAATAACGAAAATACTTGATGTTCCGTTGGGAAACTGCATTTCTGCTACGACCTCCTCGCCGTCATCAAAAACCTTTTTTAATTCTTTAATACCAAATGTCATTTTACCAACTGCAGCATTTAAAAACTGAAAGTCAGTATCACTCATATTCTGAAATTCTATAAGTTTTGCTTTAATTCCATCATAAGTAATACTTGTTCTACTACCTAACATAAATGGTATAATTTTTAAAAATGATAAGTTTGGTGTAACTTTATTGTTATTTTCTTTGATAATATAATCAGTAAATGACTTTTGTAAACCAATATTTGGAGGTGTTAATTCAAATTGACCACCTGACTTAGTTTCAAAATAATAACAATTACGTGCAGTGCTGAAATACTTACCTAAATTATCATCAATTTTGTGAAAAACAAAGTTTTTTCTAGTTAATTCAATTTGAACTTCTTCACCTTTTGAATTTACTGCAGGTACATTCAATGTATTACCTTGTTGGAATGTTAATTCTCTAATTAAGAAAATTAAGAATAATCTATCTTGATCCTTTACTTCTAAAAATGAACCAATTTTACCATCTGGGTATTTAATTCTAACACATGCTTGTAACATGTCATTCATTTTCTCTACAATATCATAGAAATTGTTATCATCAACCATTGAGTATGCTTGAATTTCCTTTACTTTAGCAGGTCTTACCATAAATAAAGTTCCTGTTGGATAGAATTGACCACAAGGTAATTCTCTAATATCACAATTAAAATATTGTAAATCATCAACTCTTGCTACCTCAACTTGAGGTTCTTTATTAAATGGAATATCTGATGAAAAAGGTGTATTTTTACCAGTTTCCATATCTCCTAAGTGTCTTTTTAAGTAATCTTCTTCTGACATCTCATCTTTTTTATTTGACATAATTTATTTTATTATTTTTTTCTACATATTATATATTGATATGTATTCTTTCTCTATCTTTATTATATAAAATAATCTAAATTATGTTTATAAAAAAACCCTTAGAGAAATCTAAGGGTTTTTTATTTAGTTTATTAATACTTATATGACTATATGGATAGTCATATATTTTTAAGTACTTCATGGTTTATTTTATATTTCCTGGATACTTATCAAGCATATATTTTTCTGTATATTTAATAGTTATATCTTCTTGAAATTTACTAAATAATCTAACAGCCTTTTTATAATGTTCAATATTAAAATCACTAGGAATATCATCCTTACTTTTTACATTACCCTTTTCTATTTCACCATTTAGATAATTTACAAAAATAATCATTTTTAGATCATCATCATTTAAAGATTGTAATTCTCTTTTTAAATCAGTTACCATTTCATTATAATAAACACCAAGTTCACCATCTGATATAACAATTTTTGATAATTCATCAATTGCCCCTTCTCTATCAAATGTATTTCCATATTCTGAATATGAACTTATCTCATTAAATTTTTTTATTCTCATAATTAATTAATTTTTTATTATTATATATTAATATAAAAATATCATTTTTTTAATAAATCCTCTAAATATAAATAAATATATTTATGGTATCTTTTAAGTGTTTCCTTATTTGTATTTTCTTTAATATCACCATAAAGTCTAAATCTTCTATGATTTTCAATAAGTTTATCAAACCCTTCTTTAGGAGTTCTAACTTCTGGAAACATTGAAACAATTTCTTTTGCAACTGAAAAGGCAAATGCCATAACTTCATCTTTATTAGAGAAGTAAGTTTTTTTATCTTTTGGTTCTGGTAAAGGCATATCTATATTAGGTCTTCTTGAGTGTTGACCAACGTGTATTTGTTCATGTTTAAGTATATCTCCAAGAGGAACTTGATTAAAAAAGTCTTTTGGTATAAAAGGCATTGTTAAGTTTAAAACAATTCTAGGTCTTTTAGTAACTGGATTTACTAATGCAAAAAACTGAGCAGATTTTGGAGGAGCAGTTGCTTTATCTCTTTCAGGCAAATCATTTAAGAAAGTATTGTAATCAACAATTTCTATATTATATTCAGCACCAAGTGTTACCAAATCTGATATTTCAAATCTATGACCTTTTGGATATTCATTAATTTTACACATTAAACCATCTATATCTTCATTTTTATAATCAACAATTGCCTCATTGAACTTTTTTAAATATTTCATATTATTTTCTCACTGAATATTTTTTTATTACTTCCACCAAACTTTCCACAAGTTCTTTTTCTGTCTCTCTCAGAACCTTTTCAACTTGCTCATCATTTGTCTCAAATCCAAATAAACTTTTATAGTTGGAGTTACTTTTTGAAAATTCTATAGGTATAATTACATTACCCTTTGAATCTTTTTTATCATATACAATATCATTATACCTATCAATAGTTATTGAATCAAATTCCACACCATTCTCATAGACTATGATACTAAATACTCTTGATGGATTTTCTTTTATAACAACTTCTCCATTAGTTTCACCTTTTTCTATTCTTTCTATCCTATTAAGAAATAAACTAAGTTTCATTGTAGGTAAAAATTTACCATATTTAGATAGAAACTTTCTAATTTTTGATATTACATAAGTTACACCAATACCAGTTAATACTAATAATGATGTTCCTATTATACCTTCATTTACATAATTTTCAAATTTTTTTATGTGTCTCATTTTTTGATTATATTTTAGTATATATATTAATAAATAAAAACAAAAAATAATATTTTTAAAAAGTTTGGTATATTAATAAAACTTACTTATCTTTGTCAAAGAAAAAAAATCATCAACACTTAAAAATTAACTTATGAAAAACAAAATATTATTTGGATCATCAATTATTGTATTACTATTATTTATTTTTACCTCTGTAAAAATACTTTTAGTATTTCCTATACTATTATTAATATTTTCCATCTATTGTAAATTTCACTATTACACCTGGTTTATTAATAAAATAAAAACTGCCAAAAAAAATTCAGAAATGAAAAAGTTAGTTTTAAGTCTATGGCCAACTATTGTTTTTGTCATATCTTTTTTAATTTACTTAATCTTAAAGTAATTTTAAAATAAAAAACCCCTTAGATTTCTCTAAGGGGTTTTATTTAATTTATTATGAATTATACATTTAAGAATCCTCCTGCGGCAATAACACCAGTTCTTTATAAAATTTGTCTATATACCCAAGTATTCACATGGAATATTTTATCATACCAGCAACACAATTCATTTTTTACTAAAAATACATAATCCACTTCTTATTACCTGCATTATATATTCTATAAAATCCTAATTCTAACATTATTTCTCTCTCAGACTTATTAACATCATATCCCATAGATACTAACTTTTGTTTTCTCCAATTAAATCTATGTTGTCTAATACCATTTATTAGATACCAATATCCAGGTTTTGATTCATGTATATATGAAAATCCTAAATTTTTATATAAATTACCATCAGAAATTAAATTATCAGAGTATGTTTGTATTTCTTTTGGATTATATTCTGATATAAAATGTTTTAATAATTTAGATGAACCACCAACAATAACCATATTTAATTTACTACAAAATCTTGTCAATTCATAAACATCATTATTCTTTACCATTTTCCTATTCAATGGTAATCTAAGTTTAGAAAAAGTCATCAAACTAACTAACTCATTTTTGTAAAAAAGTCCCAATCTTATAGAAGATTTGACATCACCCTGTAAGTGATTTTCATCTAAAAATTTTTTACTTTCCAAATACTTAACATTTCTTATTTCTGTTTTTCTTGCACCTATTTTTATAGATTTAGACAATTTATTTAATATAAAAGACTTACATATATCTCTTTTTATATTCCAATCATCTTCCCAAATTGTATATAATTTAATTCCATTATCAATAGCCATTTTATTTTTTTTATAATGATAATTATCATCTTTAAATTTATCTGAGTGCCAGAAAATACCATTAAACTCAAATCCTATATTTAAGTCAGGTAAATAAACATCAATTTCATAAGGCGAAACAATAGTTCTATCATTTTGTATTATACAACCATTATAGTTCTCATTTATAAAATTAAATATTTCTATCTGTTTTATAGATGAATTATCTGATATAGGATAACAATTGGTACATATAGATAAATTACTATTTAATCTATAATAAAATTGATAAGGTAATATACTAAAAGTAGTATTACATTTTTTACAATTAAAATTTAATATAGTGGATAAATCTTTATCAAATGATATAAACTCATATTCCAAATTGTTTATTTTTTTATTTATCCTGTCTCTATAATCTTTATAAAAGACATCAATAGTTTTATTATGTATATTTTTATCCATCCAAGGATGCTCAACACCATATTTACTAAGTGATGTTTCTTTATATGTTTTTTTATAATCACTTAACTTAAAATTAGAAATTCTTTTCTCTAAAATCTCTTTAGATTTTGAAGGATTATAAACACCATAGTTATTATATAATGTTTCTCTTGATTTTTCTTTTGTTGACTCTATACACATTGCAGAGTTTGCACCATATTTTTTATTATTGGTTTCTATTATCTTTTTTTTTACTAAGTCAGATTCAGCAGGAGTTTTTGTTCCATATTTCTCAAATGAATTTTTTTCTTTTAGTTTTTTTATATCAGGATCTGATGATATACACTTCTTTGAACAATATGTTAAATATCCAATAGATGAATTCTTAAATTTTACTTTATTATAACAATTAGGATTTTTACAAATAGGAGAGCTTAAAATATCATTTAATACTAAGAAAACTTTCTCCTTGAATGATATATCTTCCTTAATACTATTAACTATATAATAATATTCATCATTATAATTATTTTTTACATAAAATTCTTTTGACATTTTACCTGATGGATCATTCTTTCTAAATATATCTAAATTCATATAACATACCTTTTTACATATATATTAAATACTCCTATCTTTGTTTATATAAAAAAATAGAGAATTTATTAAAAATTCTCTATTTTTAATTTATTTTTAATATTTTTTATGCATTTAAGAAACCTCCTGCTGCAATAGCACCAGTTCTTAATATTGTAATGTTATTTACAATTATACCCATACCCTTAATTGGTTCTACATAAGTATCAAGAACACCAATTTGGTTGTCAATGATTTCTGCTGTATTATTCTCATCATCCATTTTGTTAAAGTAGTTATATAAACCATTTTTACTTACATAAGTCTCACAGATAACATCTGCTCTTAATTTAATTTCTGCTCTAACATCTGGAGTATTGAATTTCCATTGGTAGTCAAGTAACATTCTTGATAATTCTCTTTCAAGTTCAATTAACACCTCTCTAGTGTGAATATAAGAAAGTGCAGATTTGTATAGTACCAAAGCAGTGTTTTCTGTTTCAATAACATAACCTCTATTCTTTTTCAACACAATTGGATTAATTTGAGCTGGATTTAAGAAATCAATATCACTTGGATCCCAATCAATCTCTAATCCTGCAATGTTTGTAACTCTACCATTTGTAACACCTGCAGCAATTGTCCAAGGAGTAACTGAGCTAACATTAGAAATATGTTTTCTAATATAAGTAGTTGCTACATAAGATGCAGGTGGGAAGTTTAATGGTCTACCATTATCATTTACCACTACATAAGGAGTAAAGTAACCTACTGCAGAAACACCAGTTCCTTCACCAAATGAATACAAGAATGCTGGATTGCTTTCTGGATCTCCTCCTTTTGCAATAAACTCTGCTTGTAATACACCTTCTGAGTTAACAAAACTTGGTGAAGATGAGTTTTTGAATGCTCTGATTGATGGCATATTGATGAAACCAAATGCATCTAATCTTTCACCACAAATATCAACTAATTGTTGTTTAGATCTTTCTGTTAATCCTAATCCAAATGCATCAACTAAATATCTAAAGTCAAATGCTTCTTTATTTGTTAAAGCTTTGAACAATGGAGTTCCTTTAGCAACTGCATTCAAGATAGTATTTTGTCTTGCTTCTGTACCATTAGGCAATGAAGCTTCTCTAATTCTAAATCCTTTTAATGAAATAGCTTTATAAGTTGCAGCATATTGGTCAATAGTTGCATATCTTGTTGTTTGGAAATCTCCACTTCCAAGAACTAATTCAGTTTTTAATATCTTAGCATCACAACTGATTTCAGATAATGAAGTATCACCAGCATATTGTCTTTTACTTAAAACTCTTGTAAGTTTTCTAGCATATTGTTGACCAAGTGGTAATTCAACTCCAGTTGTATCTGCTTCTAAGAAATCACCAACTTTTAATTCAGTGTATCTTGAACCATTAACTAATACTTTATTAGGAACTTGAACATATCCTGCTGGAGTTTCAATTTCAATAGTTTCTTTCAAGTTTGATAACTCAGATTGAACATAGAAAGTATTATTTGACATAGTATCAACTACTGATAAAGAACTTAATAATTCATCAGTAAATGCTACCTGTAATGCACCTGTTGTATCAATGTACATTCTAAGATAGTTTTTATTATCAACTGCAAATACTACACTCACATCAGTTAATGACTCATAAATAACATTTTCAGTAACTTCATATGCATAAGATGGATTAAGTAATGTACCAAATCCTAATTCAAGAGCTAAATCTGCTGGAGTTTGTCCAGTTGGATTAACTGAATTATTAACTACAGTAAATACTCCAGTATTTAAGTCAGATGAAGGAACTATAATATGTTCTTGTGATGTTAATGCAATATCTTTATTTAATATAATATAGTTATATCCAGCATAATCCGAATAAACATTATTTGTTGCAGTTTCACCACCTATAAAAGTAAATGTGATAGTATCAGTTGCAGGATCTAAACCTGTTAAATATCCATTAGTATCAACATATAATCTATTATCATAGAAGAAGTCTCCTGTATTGATTTTACCATTATAGAAATCTAAGTAGAATTTAGAATATTTACCAACAACTCCTATTCCATTTGTATCAGCAACTGCTTCTTGTGTAACAACACCATCAGGACCTAATATAAACTCATTATCTTCTGTGTATAAAGTCAACCAACCATTTTCTAAGTCATTTGTTGATGTAGTCATCAAGTTTAATACAAATGATTTATTTTTTGTTGTTGCATACTCAATGTCTGTTATTGTAGCATTAGCTAAACTATGTTTAGTCATTGATGATGAGTTTGAATCTACTAATAATGTAGCTTTATTTTTATTAACACTATCAATTTTATCAACTAACCAGTTAAACATTTTATACTTTCTTAATTGTGCATAATTAGCCAATGATTTTACAGCATTTGTATTAATAAATGTGAATTTTATTGCAGAATCAAATCCATTTGCAGGAGTCAATGACTCAACAAAGAAGTCAGGAGCTGTTCTATTATCAGTAATTGTATCTACAATTGCTTCACCAAATACAAAGTCTTTATAACCATTTGCATCAACTGATATATCAGTAAATAAACAATTAGTAAAACTACCTGAAACAACAGTTAATTTAACATAACCAAGTACTATATCATCTTGACTAACACTTGGATTAGTTCCTTTAACTAAACTACTTTTAATATTAATAGTTCCAGTTGTATCTAAATAAAATACTGATGTATATGTAGCAGAAACAGTAGTAACAGGATAAGCAGTAACAGAAACACTAAATGATTTATATCCTAAAGTGCTAGCTACATTAACTTTTGTATCATTCATAATTGCAAATGCATCATTACCAATGTTATATGTTATGTCATAAGTAGAAGGACTTGTTGTTGTAGTACCACCATTTCTAGTAATATCAAATACAGAACCTTCACCAAACCAACCAGTTCTCACATCACCATTCTGAATCACACCAGATGTTAAAGGTATACCAATATTAGGATCAAATGCATGATTAGGTTGTCCTAAATAAGGATAGTCAGAAACAGAAAATAGGTCACCAGATGTTAAAGTAATACTAACTGATTTAGTACCAACTGTTGCAGTTAAAACTTCACCAATTTGATAATCTAAACCTACCAATTTTGTAGTAGCATTAGATACATATGTTTGTAAATCATTAACAGAATCAACATTTAAAACAATTGATGATGTACCTGAAACACCACCAAATGTGGCACTAAACGTAGTACCAACTGAATATCCAGTACTTCCAACACTTGTAAGATTAACTGATGAAACTGTACCACCTGAACCAACAATTATTGTTGCAGTATCACCAGTACTAAATATTGCACTATATGTTCCTGCAGTTGCACCAACCATTTCACTTGTTAATGGTAGTAAGTTGGCAGATAATTTTAATTTATCTGCAACAGAAACTACAAAATCTGCCTTTGCACCGGTACCATAACCATTTATAGATGTAAGAGTTACATTTGTAAATGTACCAGTATTTGCATCTATTGGATTTGTAGTAATTGATGATGTTAATGATCCAGTTAATCCAAATCTATTACCAAATAATGATGTAACATTTCCTGGTAAGTCAAGTGGAACTTGTGTTAATTCAACACTTTCAGTAATTGTTTCTTTATAAGATAAAAACTCAATTTCTGTAGCATTTGTATCTGCTAAAGTATTACCTGTAAGGTCAACTAAACCTGTATAGAAATCTTGCTCAACTAATTCAGCATTAAATTCACAGAATAAACCTGTTTTATCAGTATCTCTATTAATTGATGTTTCTATAAATATATTTCTACCATTCAAATCTCTAAAATATGGAATAAGTGACAATCCTTCATAGTAACCTAACAAAGTGATATTTCTATCATTTGCAAAGTTTCTTAATTGACCTTTTATTAAACCATTTGTATTAAAATATGCAGCCCATCTTGAATCAACTGCCAATTCACGGTAGTTAGACCAATCACCACCAACAACAACAACATCAACCATATAATCAGATGCATAGTCTAATTGACTAACATAAGCAGGCATCTTCTCAACAGAACCATACCATTCAAGTAAAGTTCTATCAAAACCAGTAACAGATGTTTTAACAACAAATACAGAAATATGTCTATCAGATAAGTTAGTTAAAGCTAATGCTCTATCTGCATATCCTTGGTCACCTTTTGTTAAGTTAATAAATGACTCAGTATCTCTACTCCAGAATCCTGTAGTATCAAAGAATCTTCTATAAGGTCCTTCTCTCTTAATATCATTTTTATAAGTTGCAGATGAAGATAAAGATTTATATTCAATTTTATCTAATGTATCATCAGTAACTAACAAGTTCATTGCGTAAACTGGTGTAGTTTCTAACATTTTTGATATTGTTCTATGAAAGAAAGAACCCTTTCTTTCTAAGTTTCTATCTAATTGACCAAAAACTGTTTCTAAGTCAGTAACAGTAGTTAATCTAATTGGTGTGTTAACTGGTCCTTTTTTAGATACTCCAATAACAAGGTTAGTTATTGATTCTGCTGCTGCAGCTGCACTAAAAATTGACTTGTCAATTTCTTCAATGAAGATACCAGGTCTTTTGTATTTTCCAATTTGAATTGCCATATTGTATATTTTAATTTTTATTTTAATGTATATATTAAAAGAAAAAAGTGATATTTTTTCTATTTTTGATTAACATTAGATATTTTTGTAATATTATCCTTCATATCCTTCTCAATTTTTAACATTTTATCCTTTTGTGCTTTATTAGCAAGGTTAAAATCATTTTGAATTTTATTTATATTAGTGACTCTACCATTCATTCTCTTATTAATATCAGCTATTTTATTAGTCAATGATTGTTTTGTATTTGGATCAGTTGTTATTTTTAAATCTTGTTGAAAATCATCAATTCTAACTTTATCTAAAGTATTCTCTTGTTGCATGTTATCAACATCTGTACTCATTTTAGATATAGATGCATAATCAACTAAGAATGGATTTCTACTTTTAACATCAGTACCAAGTATTTTAATCAATCCTGCTTCTATTTGAGCAGGATCTTTAATTGTTTTATACAAAGTATCAATTTGTGGTTTCTTTGTCTTAAAATCAGCCAATTGTTTTGTAACAAGTTCCATTTGTTGCTTTGATGTTTTAACATCAGGTGCATCAGTAACTTGTATGTCTAAGTCAGCTTCTAAAAACAAATTATACTTTTTTAGATATTTCATAATTATACTATTTTTGAGATTGGTTCAAACTTACTATCATCACCATATTTTTTTGAAAGTAAAGTAGTAACATCAGTTGAACCACCAACTAATCTTTTGTTATTATTAATTCTATCTTTATCTTTAATACTATAAAGTGATTTATCTGTAGAATTTACTAACCAACTAACTAAACTTGGTTTTACATCATCAGTCTCTGTCTCACCACCTTCTGTTACTGAATTTAATTGTATAGAACTTCCTGTTAATAATTTTGATAAATCATTCTTACTAATTTTTGTATATCTTAGAACAAATTTCCTAACTTCTTGGTTAACAACAGTTTTTTTTGAAATAGTTATTCCTTCCAATTTGAGTGAAGGTGATTGACCCCCTTGTGTTTTTATATAGTTATTAAAGAAATAAAAAGAATTACAATATGAAACATTGAAATATTCACCATTAACTCCTTCAATAAACATGTAAATTGTTTTAGGTTTACCATCAACAGTTGATTTTATTTGTAATAATTTATTTTCAAATTTTTTATTTTTAATATCTTCATTATTAACAATTTCTGAATTTTTAACAAAATCTAATTCTATAGTTTTTATCTTTCCAGAATTATCACCATTTGTTTTTTCATCATCTCCAACTCCTAATTTAACTCCTTCTTTAATAGCATCAGGTCCAAAATATTCATTAAGGAATTTTTGTTGAGCACCTTTATTATATAGTTTTTCAGTATCAAGTAAATCAGTAATTAACCTTTTGAATGTTGCACCAGCACCTTTAACCAATTTATCACCTATTCTAATTTTAGTTTCTTTACTAAAAATAGGTTGATATTTCCTTTCTTTCATTATATCTAATACTGCATTCTCCCACACATTAAATATTTTGTTATTTCTATATGGACCATCTGAAATACCACTTTGACCACTTCCCGAACCACCAAATGGTGTATATTCATTATAAACACTTCTTGATACAGCACCACCAGATCTACCACCAGGTATATTATTTGTAGTGTGTAACTTATAAGCTCTATTAAATAATTTTAATATCTCTATTATTGGATCAATACCATTAATAATAAGTTCTGTATTATCTTTAGATTCTTGTTCAATCTCAGTATCTATTCTTTTAACCTCTGATAACTCAACTGCCCAAACATTATAATTTACATTTTTCTCAAAATAATCTTTTATCTTTTGTGGATTTGTTTGTGCATCTGATGATTGAGATTGTGTACCTTGCACTTGAGATTGTCCTTGTGTTTGAGATTGTGTACCTTGTACTGGCTCTGATTGTGCTTGAGTAGCAGGTGTTGCTTCATCAGCTTCATTTATAGACATAAATGAATTATATTTTAAAAGTTTAACAGAACTAAAATCAGATCTATTCTTATTATCAAAGTCAATATCATCTTCTTTTTTAGTTTGTGTTTCTACTGGTTTAGTTTCTGTTTTAGTCTCTACTTCACCTTCTTTTTTAGGTTTTTCAGCAACACCACTTTGGAATAATAATATACTTTTCATTGTTTTATTAAAATCAGCAATTGCCAATTTCATATCATCTTGAATACCTTCAAATGAACCATCCTCTTTTACTTTAGTAGATTTATACATTGTAATAAGTGATTTACCAATTGCTTCAGGTCTTGTTAAAAATTGTTTTAAATCTTCATTTAACCTAGCAGTATTGTATATTTTTAATATAGGAGCTTTAAATCCATATTTTTGTTGATTCTCAGGTGACATTTTAAATAATGACTCTAATCCAGAAAATATATCTTTATCTGATGTAAAGTATGTATAAACTGGTTTTATTGCATTAAGAATAGAGTTTTGTTTAGGTGCCACAGCTGGTGTTGTCACTGCAGGTGTTGGTACAGCTGGTGTAGTAGATTCAGTAATTGGTTTTAACTTATTCACAACAGCTGGATACCCAGTATTTCCAGGTTTATCTTTACTAATATCAACAACATAAACCTTATCATCTGCCATAGTACCAGTTCCAAGTGTATCATCACCTGTTAACCATTCTTTATCATTACCATATTTTTTAGGATTTCTAAGGTCTATTACTTTAACTTTTATATTATTATAAGTATATTCTTTACCTACTTCCACTTCTTGACCAGTAGAGTCTTTTTTAGTAATATGTTCCTGTTTACTAGCATCTTTTAATTTTCTATAAGCAACTAAAATTGCATATACTGCTTTTAAATTTTTAATACAAAAATCAAAAGGTATTTCTTGAGTATTTTTACTTACTGGTTTAACTTCTTCTTTTTCCTCTTCCTCTTCTTCCTGTTCTTCTTCTGGTGACTCATCTTTTAATGACAATAAAAACTCTTTGAATTTTTTAAGTTCATCTAAAAGTGTTTTCCTATTTTCATCATCTATATAATCTGAATCAACAATTGTAATCAAGTCATCAGTGATATAAACAAGAACATTAATTTCTTCTTCATTATCAACTGCTTTTTTAAGTTTTTGAAGTAATGCAAACACTTTTAACTTCCAAACTTTAACTTGTGATTCTTTACTAAGTTTAGAATCTTCTAATATCTCATCAAAAAGCTCTTTTAATCTTGGAATAAGTTTTTGAATTCTATTAACATTAATAGCAATACCAGACTTTCTAACAATTGCATTTATAAGTCTTCCAACAAGTGAATCACCCCATGGTATATCATTGGTAAATGGACCACCAGCAGCTTCTTTTATTAGTTTCCCTATCTTATCATGTTTAGATTTTTTTAAAAAATCCTCTCTTTTATTAATATACTTCATATAAATAATGTTTTTTCTTGACATATATATTAAATAATATTTTTATAAAAATAACTTTAATTAAAATATATGTTGTATATTTGTAGAATATAAAAATAACTATGGCAAATTTTGATAATATTAAATGTATAGACCTAACTGCTTATAACTATGAAAAGTTAGTAGAGATTGGAACAGCTTTAAAAATTGCAAATCCATCACTATTGGCAGAAAATAAAAGAATTGGTATTGGTAAAATATGGTTTGATACAAAAAATGATAATGCAGTTATTGCATATACTGTTAAAGGTGATGATGAAATTCTTATTGCAGATAATTTCATTGCTGATATTACAAAAATAAAACCAGTTGATGTAATTGTTAAACAAAAAGAAGAAAATGTGTTAAATGTAGTAGAGAGTGTTATAAACTCTCCAAGAAAACTAAAAGTTGTTCTTGATGTAGATACAATTTTAGATAAAATTGGTCAATATGGTATAGATTCTATAACCAAAGAAGAAAAAGATTTTTTAGACAAAAATTAATTTGATAAATAAATGTAAAAAACCAGGCATATTGTCTGGTTTTTTTTGTTAATAACTTTTTTTAAAATTAAAATCCACATTTTTTAAAGAAAAATAGAGATAGTGAAAAATTAGTGAAAAAGAATATAAAATATATATGTCATATAAATTAAGAATTGAAAATGGGAATTATAGAATTAAAATACAATGATAAGTCAATCACTACAAAATCACAAATCCTAAAAATTTTAAAACAAGAAGAACTCTACTGGTTAATTGACTCAGAAGTTGAATCTGCTATTATTGAAATTAAGAAACATACTGTGATTTGGCATGGTGGTAATTATAACTTTGGGAATTGGCACTATGGAATATTTAAAAATGGTGAATTTAATGGAACCTGGGAAAATGGCATTTTTGAAAATGGCCAGTTTTATGGAATCTGGAAGAGTGGAGTAAGATAAATAAAAACTCTCTTTGATATAAAAAATAATTTATTAAAACTATGAAGAAAAGAAAAGATTTACTTGAAAAAATTGGAACTAAAACAATATTTACAGACAAAACAAGAAAAATTAGCATAGAAGGAAATAAATGGTTTTTTGAAATTGGAAAAGAGTTAACAACAGATATTGCAGAAGCAGTTTCACTTTTAGTTAGAGAATGTGATAGTAATGACCAAGTTTGGGAAGTAGAAATAAAAGACATCAGTACAGAAGATATAACACCTGAAAAAAGTTTATACTGGTTAAGTGGTGGATATAAAGAATGGAAGTCTCTAGAGAACTATAATAGACCCTGGTGTGATTGTTACTTAGAGTTTCAAGAAGAATTTGGATTCACAATCTTAAATGCAGTGAATAGATCCAAAACATTAGGTGATGTTAGAGAATACTTTATAGAAAATCTAAATCTACCTGTTCTATATGACTTTGCACTAAGTAAAGATTTAGTAAGATAATATTTAAAACCTATCAAAAGATAGGTTTTATTTTTTTAATATATATGTCTATGGTAAAAATATGTAATAAATGTAATTTAGAAAAAGGATGTACATTTGAAGAATTTAAACTATACATGGAGTCAAAGTTTGAACCTTGGATGAATTGGGATAATCATGGATTATATAATGGTGAATTAAATTATGGATGGGACATTGATCACATAATTCCAATATCAAGTGCAACATCACAACAAGAAATACTAAAGTTAAATCACTATACCAACTTACAACCATTGTGTAGTTATACAAATAGATATATAAAAAAAGATAAACTAATTTATGAAAATTTCTAACTTTTTTGATATTAATACCTTGATAACTACAAATAGTAAAGTATGGATTGTTGATAGAGATAAACCAAATAAACCTATATTGAGAATAACTAAATCAGACTTTAATTTGATTAAAAAAGGTGTTTATAAGAAAGATAATATCAAATTTGAAATGCAAGGTGAATCTTATTGGATAAGTAAAGATTTATTTGACCAAATTAAGATTAAAAGCAAAAATCAAAACTTAAATATTTCAAAGTTAGCTTTTTCAATGCAAGAGTTTATGAATAAAGACATTATTGAAAATAATGATTTTACAATACACTTAGAAAATATAAGACATCTTAAAAATACAAGTGGTGACATCTACATAATATGTTCAAAGAATACTAAAAATAACTATGAGTTAGTAATTTCTAAATTAGAAGACAAATTAAAAGAGATTGGACTTGTTGTTAAAAACTACTACTACATCTCAGAAACTTTCTATAACAGAGATGAAGATGATATTAATAACAAAAAAGTAAGACTTCTAATACAACACCTAATTGGAATGAAAACTGATGGTGATAAATTCTCACACACAGAAATAACTAAATATGATGTTATCAATTTTTATGATGATGAGGCTAGAGTTATTGAATTAGCAAAAAATGCTAACAATGTTTTACAATTCTTAATTGAGAACTCAGAAGATTTAGTTAAAGATAGAGTTAAAGAAGTATTAAAACAGGATGTTTGTGAATTGGTAATAAATCAAGTTACTTTTAATAAGGTTAATTTGTTTGTAACAAGTAAAGTAGAGTTACAATATCAAAATGTAATAAAGAAGTTTGAGAGTTTTGTATTTAGAATAAATAATATATAACAAAAATAATAATACATCAGAATAGTAATAAAACTAACAACATAAAAAAGGACTAATTATTAGTCCTTTTTTTGTGTCATTGCATTTTTAATCATTTCATTAAGTTTTCTATTATCCATAATAGCTCCTTCTTCTCCTGCTTGTTCTTCATGTTTTAGATCCTCAGCTTTCTTAATTTCAGGATTTTCAATTTCATTATAACCCATATCTTTTCTTAGGTTCTTATAAAATTTTTCCAATTCAGTTCTTTGATTAGATACAAACTTAGCATTTTCTCTGATTTGACCAATTGTTTGATTAATAACCTCATGCATTCTTGCTGAGTTGTCACTATTATCAACTTGTCTTAATTGTGACAAAAAGTTCTTTCTTGTCATCTTAACTAAAAAGACTGCTTCAGCATAAACAGATGCATCTTCTCTCATCTTATTTCTAATATATGGATGTTCTTTTAATTGTGGTACATCACTTAGATATAAATCAACTAACGATTCTAATACATCTAATGATTGTTGATGTGAAACAGTTATCTCTGTATCATAATCAAATATTTCTATCTCACCTAAATCAGGTAAAAATTCAGCAGTTGCTAAGTGCTTAGATATATCAAATTCACTGCTTTCAGATTGTATTTGATCAAATTCATCCTGTAGTCTATTTCTCTCTTTATCTGTTTTTGACATAAGTAGATGGTTTTTTACAATATATATAAAAAAATAAATGTCCGTTATGGCAGAAGTGGTAGAAAAACAAATGATATTCACTACAAAGTTTGTAGATGAAGCAACAGAAAAGATTAATGATGGTATTGTAATAAAGAGATTTCAGAACCCATGGTTAAAAAGTGAAGTAGGACTAAGAAGAGCAGGTGTATCTTTTAAGATGTCTCCAGAAGAACAACAAGAGTATGTTAAGTGTGCACTTGATATTCACTACTTTACAGAAAAATATTGTAGAGTAAAGAGAGAAGATGGATCAGTTGGTGATATACAATTAAGAGATTATCAAAAAGAAATATTAGATAACTTTGTTAATAGTAGATTTAATATTTTAATGGCAAGTAGGCAGGTTGGAAAGTGTAATGTATTGACCACCAAGGTGTTATGTTTATTAATTGATGATTTTGGTAATGAAAAGGAAGTAAATATACCAATGTATAAATTATTACATATATTAAATCCAAATAAAAATACATATGATTATATTAAGTTTGGTATTTATAGATTAATAGACTTACTTACATAACCAACTTGAAAGGAACCCATAACTTTTTAATATATAAATAAAAAATAAAATTTATGGAAATTAATGATAATAAAGAAATGGTAACTTGTAGAATATGTGGTGAACAATGTAAAAGAATATATGGTAAACACTTAAAATTCAAACATGAGAATATGACAACTGATGAATATAAGAAGTTATACCCTGGTGCACCAATAATGGCATTATTGGATAAAGAAAAAACTACAATAAATAGTGGAAAGCACATGAAAGAAGAAAAATATAAGAAAATGTTTTCTGAAATGTTTAAAGGAGATAGAAATCCAAATCATAAATCAAAAACAACGGAAGAAGAAAGAAAAAGTAGAAGTCCTTTTTCTAAGGAATTTGTAAAATATGATGGTATAGAAAATATTGAAGAACATATAAATAGTTTTGCTAAATTAGCAATCAAAGATAGAGTTTCTGATACTACTATACAATATTATTTAGATAAAGGATATAATGAAGAAGTTGCAAAGAAGATGCTATATGAAAGACAAAGAACATTTACATTAGAAAAATGTATAGAGAAGTTTGGTGATATAGAAGGTATTAAGATATATAACAATAGACAAATTAAGTGGCAAAATTCACTAAATACCAATGGTAATATGAAATGTGGATATTCTGGTATAAGTCAAGTTCTTTTTAATGAAATAAAAAGAAGATTTGATGGTAATTATAGATACGCAACTAATAATGGTGAATTTAGTCTAAATAGAGATAATGGTGGTATATGGATATATGATTTTGTTGATATTGATAAGAAGAGGATAATTGAGTATAATGGAGATGAATACCATGCAAATCCAAACAAATTTAAACCAAATGACACACCACATCCATTCAGGAAAAATATATTAGCTTCCGATATATGGTCTAAAGATGACAAAAAGAAAAATGTGGCCATCGAAAATGGATATACCATACTATACATATGGGATTCTGAATATAGAACAGTTTCAGAAATCAAAAAAAATAATATTATTGAAAAATGTTTAGAATTCTTAAAGGAATAAAGAGTATCATAATTAATGTTTTATATAAATTAATTGAATTAATAGAAACTTATCAATATCGAAATATCAAACTTGATCAGAATGATATTTCCAAGAAAATATTATCTTCTATTAAATTGGATAATATTAAAGTAATGACCGATACTGGATTTGAATCGGTATCAGAAATGCACATAACACAACCATTCAATGTATTTAGAGTTGAATTGGAAAATGGTTATTATTTAGAATGTGCAGATAAACATATTGTCTTTGATAGTAACTTAAATGAAATTTTTATAAAAGATGTGGTAATAGGTGATTATCTATATACTGATATTGGTGTATCTAAGGTAATTAAAATATTCAGAAATAATTACAAACTTTCAATGTTTGATTTAACAGTTGATCATCCAAATCATAGATTTTATACAAATGGTATATTATCACATAATACAATCTCAGCATCCATATTCATGTTACACACAATTTTATTTAGTAATGATAAGAATATAATGATTGTGGCAAATAAAGGAGATACTGCAGTAGAGATTGTAGATAAGATTAAATCTATCTACTCATTATTACCTTTCTTCTTAAAACCAGGTATTAAAACTTGGAATCAAAAATCATTAACATTTGAAAATGGTTGTAGAATAAAAACATCAGCAAGGTCTAAAACACCAGCAATTGGTTTTACCATTGATGTACTTTACTTAGATGAGTTTGCACACATTCCTTCAAATATTATTGAACCTTACTATACAGCTGCTTATCCAACAACAGCTGCAGTACAAAACTCAAAAATTATTATTACATCAACACCAAATGGTATGAACTTATTCCATAAGTTATTAACTGATGCAGAAAGACCAGAAGGTGATCCACTTAAAAATAACTACAAAGCAATGAGGGTTTACTGGCATCAAGTACCAGGTAGATTTGTAACTTACATAAGACTTAACCCACATAGATTATATGAAAATGGAGTAACTAAAGAACAAATACTTGAACAAGTAAGAGAAGTATTCCCAGAAGATGTAACAAAATCTAAAATGTATTGGAATGTTGACTTTCAAAAAGATATTATTGAAGTTTATAACAATGAAATGTGTACTGATGAAGATGTTAAAAATCTTAACTTCATTAACACTAAAGGATTTGAAGTACCTTTAAGATCAATTGGTGAAATGACAACTTGGAAAGAAGAAGCAATTAAAGATATTGGTGGTGAAGATGCATTTAACCAAGAATATGGTTTGAGATTTATTAACTCAAGTAAATCATTATTAAATGAAGCAATTATTGATGAGTTATTAAAAGGTAAGAAAAACTATAAGTTTGAAGAAATATTAGAGTTTGAAAATAAATTGAAATTTAGTTATAGTGATTTGAAATGGATTGATGATGATGAGATATTTAGTCCTATAAATAGAAATGAATATAAGTTTATTCTATCTGTGGATATATCAGAAGGATTAGGACAAGATTATTCAATCATAAACATATTTAAAGTAGCAGAAAAATCAAAAGAATTAATTGAAATACAGAAACCATCTTATAAGTCAATAATAGATTTTTTTAGACTTGAACAAGTAGGAATATTCAGAAGTAACTTTGTATCTGTTAAACAATTATCAGAGTTATTATATATGTTAGTATTTGAATATCTTAATCCTGAAAATGTTAAGATTGTATTAGAGTTAAATAACTATGGTAATACATTATTGGCTGAGATGCCACATGTTTTAGAAGGTAATAATAACTATGGTTCATCAGTATTTTTTAGATATAAACATAGAGCTGATACAACAGATGAAAAAGTTGGTCTTAAAGTTGGTGAGAATAAAAACTTATTAGTTAAAGATTATCAAGATTTAATGATGTCTAAAGGATTTACAATTACCAATGAAGATACTATTAGAGAGATAACAACATTTGTTAAACATACTACTACATCAGGTAATACAAGATATGCAGCAGATGTTGGACATGATGATACTGTTATGACTATTGTAAATGCAACTTCTGCTTTTCAAAAGAATGATTTTAGAGAAATGTGTCAAGATTACTTAGACTTAATATCAACTACAGAGTTTAAAAATTATGTAAATGATTGTTTGAAAAACCTTGACTATGTTGAGAGTGTTGATTATGGTCAATTATTAAGAGTAAGAAAACAAGTTATTAATAGACAGAAATCATATAATACAGGTAATGGTATTAACTGGTTTAATAGTAATAACCAATACTAATAAAAAATCCCTCATAAGAGGGATTTTTTTATACCATTTCTAACATAAATTGTTCTTGAATTGTTTTCTTCTGATCCAAACCATCTAAATAGTTGTGTAATCTTTTTCTAAACTTAATTTGTTTTTTTGTATCTTCAATACTTGTCTCACATTCTTCAATTTCTTTTTCTGAGTCTCCTTTTTGTTTATACAAACTAACAATTCTCTCATTAAGAGTAATCATTTCTTCCAATTCCTTTACTCTATTTCTTGATTCCTGTAAACATTCTTTAACTGATTTATTATCAGTAAACCATCCTCTTGATTTAATATCTTCTATTTCCTCATTAGAAAATAAAACATCTTCACCTGGGTAAATTTCATCCAAGTTTATCATAATGTCTAATTGTTCTTTGTTTTTAGTCAACCAATCAGAATAAGCCTTCATAAAATCAGGATTTTGAATAAAATCAGTATAAGGTAAATTAATAAATATCTCTTCTGTTTTACCTAAGAACATTCTAACAAATGAAAGAGATCTTTTTTCTTCTTCATTAGGATCAAACACACAATAACCTTTAGTTGGAAAGTACCAATAATCATCTGGTAAGTAATTATTACTTTGATGAATTAATTTAAGACTTCCTTCTTCAACAAGTTCATCTAATAAATTTTGAATATCACTATTCATTTGTCCAACAATACCAGACAAACCTTGTCCACATTTCTTTTGAATGCTTATAGCACTCTCATACAATTCTCTTTTTGTCATAAATAATAAATTTTAGTAAAGATAATAAAATAAAATGAAAAAGACATCATAAGATGTCTTTTTTTATTCATTCACTTCCATAGTGACTGAGAGTCCTGCAGATTTTAGTTTATTCTTCATTTCTGAAATGGTTTCTAAATCACCATATTTAACATCACACTTACCATTGTTATGAACAATATGAGCACATTGTGTTGCTTGGTCAGGTTCATGTTTACATACTTTAACTAAACATTCAATAACCCATTCAAATGAATTAAAATCATCATTATGGAGCATTAAACGATAAGGTTTAGATAGAATTGCATCTACCATTGTTTTTGATTGCTTCTTAGTAATTGTTGGCATATTATTTATTTTTTATTTTTGTTGTTGTCATACTTACTACATCAATTATAGTTACATCACAAGGCATTGTTTTAGCCCATTCTTCAAACTGAATTAAATGTTCTTCTCTATCATCATACATAATGAATTCCTCTGGTTGTAATTCTTTAATGAATGTTTCAAATAAAGTTTTTTTGAAGTAGAATGTATCACCAGGTCCTCTTTTACAGAAAACCCCATCAAATGATAAGTTGTTTTTGTTTAAGATAGCTTCTACTTGTGGTCTTAATCTTTCAATTCTACCAGTTGCTAAAATAACAAAGTTTTCTGAATCAGAGACTGCTTTAAGATATTCATCATAAACTTCTCTGTTCAAAGGTGTATCAAAAATTGTAGTATCTAGTGTTTCTGGTTTTGACCACCAACCTATATGTGGATAATCATATCCTGTTTTTTCTTTCCATATAACTCTACCTTCATCTTCCAAAGCAGTGTGGAAAAGGGTTGCATCAAAGTCAAAGCATATTAGTTTCTTATATTTCATATTATTATTTTATTTTATACAAATATATATATAATTTTTTAATATATAACTAAAAAATGTAAAAATTATGAAACTTGATTTTACAAAAATTCTAATTTTATTTTTATTGGTATCAACAATTGGTTTTGGTCTTACCTGGTATTTTGGTGGATTTGATGCATCAAAACAAAAGGTTAAAGAACTTGAAGAAGAATATAAAAAATTAGAACAAAAGGCAGCAGCAGCAGAGGCTAAAGTTTTAGCTTGGCAGGAAATTTACAATAAAAAAGATGTAGAAGATAGAAAAATGGCTATTGAAGTAGGCAAAGCGAAGAGTGATGCAATAGTTGCTAAACAAAATGCAGAAAAAGCTAAAGTAGAATTATCAAAACTTCAAGGTGGTATGGCACAAACTAGAAAAGAAATTGAAGAGATGAAAAATAATCCAAAAGTTTTAACAGATGATGAACTTTTAGAAGATTTAATAAAAAATACTACAGAAAACAAAAAGGTAAGTAAATTACCAGAAAAAACTGATAACAGAGTAGAAATCAAACACAAGGTAACTGAAAGAGAAACTCTATATTCTATATCTAAACAATATAATATAAGTATTTCTGAAATAATGGAACAAAATAAGTTTTTAACTAAAAAAGGTTTACAAGTAGGACAAACTTTAACAATTAAAAACTAATTAATAAAAAAAAAATTAAATGAAAATGAAAAAGTTATTTATAATACTAATGATGTTAGCCTTTACAACAATGTTTTCACAGGTTACTCAACAAATTAAATATCCAAAGTTTGAAGTGGATTCACTTGGACAAAAAGTTATAGTTATGACTATATCACAAGCAATGAAACTTAATAACAATTCAAACATATTGGGTAAGTTTGAACAACTACAAGCAGAAATGCAAGATTATGAAAATATTTGTGTAAAGGTAATCAATGAAAAAGATGAAGTAATTGGTAAATTAGATGCAGTTATCACTAAGCAAGATGGTCAGTTAGTTGTAAAAGATGATAAAATAAAAGCTCTTCAAGGTGAAATAATTGCATGGATGCAAAAAAATCAAGTTCTACAGACAGAAGTTGCTAACAGACAACAGGTAATTGATGAGAAAGATAAACAATTATCAAGATTAAAAGTTAAAATGGTTATTGGTGGGATAGGTGGAGTTGCAATAATAGTTCCTTTAGTACTAAAAGTGGTTGGTATTATAAAATAATATAAAAATTACAAAAAGTGAGTTTTTATACTTAATATATAATCATATAAAAAATAATAATTAACATGAAACACGTTAAAGCATTTGAAAAATTTCGTATTCAAAAAAATAGAGAAGACATTATTAAAGAAGCTGTTTACCAAGTAAATGACATCTATAATGTACAAGTAACTGTTCCAATTACTCAAGCTATCATAAATAAATATGTTCAGAAAGTAAAAGAAACAACAGGTAAAAACTTACGTCAATTCTTTGGTGATGTTCAACTTGCTGAAGAAATAACTAAATGGGTTATGACTAACGGTTTAGATGTTGAAAAAATACCAGGTGGTGCTATCTTAGGTGGTCAAACACAAGCACAAGGTCAAGCACAAGCTCAAGCACCTCAAGCACAAACTCAGGAAATGCCACAAGCTCAACCTCAGGCTCAACCAGAAGTACAAGCTCAAGCACCTGTAGAAGGACAACCACAAGTTCAAACTCAAGTTCAAGGACAACCTGCAGAAGGTGAGTTTGAAGCACCTCAAGCACAAGCTCAAGCACCTGTAGAAGGACAAGCTCCAGTACAAGGTCAAGAAGAAGAGGAAGAAGAGGAAGAAGAATTACCACTTTAATCTAATAAAAAAAACCACTCAAATGAGTGGTTTTTTTATTTAGTTACTATTATAGTTATCTAAAAACTCTTTTTCATCAGGAGTTAGATTATCAATACCAACTTCACTAATTCTATCTAAAATATAATCAATATCAAACTTTGTCTCATTATCATTAATTATATTATCTATATCAGACATTTCCATTGGTGCATACATACCTTTTTTCAAATCTTCTACTTTCAAATTGAACTTTCTTTCAAATTCCTCTCTCGAAAATATTAAACCCATCATATTAACGGTATCAACAATCTTATCTTTATGATAAATATCAATAGCAGTAATTATTTCATCTAGTAAGTCTGCACTAACAGAATCAGATGTATAGATACATTTATCATTTTTAAAAATAGCAATGTCTTTCTTATCCATCATATACATAATGTTTACTTTACCCTCACCATCAATCAATGTTTCAAGTGAAACAGTATTGTTAATACGACTTGTGAAAATTGTTCTATTACTATAAACATTTTCCAATAGTTTTGAATAAACAAGGTTTACTTTCTTAGTCACTTCTTCATCAGAAAGTTTATCCATAACTTTTCTAACAAGTCCTGAAAAAAGGTAACCAAAACAAAATGCACCTATCAATCCCACTATACTATAATCCATAAACTGTTCTTCTTATTTTTACTAATAAAGTATTTATTAAATTTTGATCTACACTATCTGGTAAATCAGAATCTTTAAACAATTGGTCAATTACTTTTATTTCACTCTCAACATAATCAATCAATGTCTGTAAATCCACTTCACCTCTTCTAATTGCAAGAAGTTCTTGAGCATTATCTCTTTTAACAAGAATACCTTTACCCTCTGCAATTTCTCTTGCCATATCAACTAATCTACGACAATGCATCATATTTTTACCATCAATTTGCTGACCATGTGATGTAACATCAACCCATCTTTGAAGATTTCTCTTTTCTAACCACTCTTGATACTCTCTGTAATCTTTACAATGTTCAGAATAACCATCTTTGTTATAAACAATGTTACACAATGAAACTTCACCTTTTGGAATTGAAGATAATCTTAACTGATTTGATATACCATAGTTAGGTGTAACTGAATCTTCATCACCTACTTTAACAAGACCTTTGTAAAATCCTGGTGTCTCATTGTAATAAACAGCATAGACATCTTTAGCATGTGGAACATTTGTCAATCCAAAAGATCTAACATCATATTTCTTACCAAAAAGCTTGTGGAAAAATCCTCCTTTGTATTCATCACCATATTTTGATTTCTTAAATGGGATTGTTTTCTCACCTTCAATAACATAACAGAAATCAAGTAAGTCTTTACGAGTTACTTTATCTTTCTCCCAGTTTTGTTTTTTGTTTTGACCCTTTGCCTTACCAATTTGTTGTCTTGCATAACCACCAAATGAATTTGCACATTTTTTTGATAGAAAATTATCTCTATCATTCAATATCATATCAAAAATTGGATGTTTGTAAAGAATACATTCCTCTGGAGTATTAAGTAATTCTAAAACAGTAGGGTTATTACTACCCAACAATTCTAAAAATCTTTTTACCTCATAGATAACAGTATCATTTTTATCATCATTTATTTGTTCTTTGTATTTAAACCCAAATATATCATCCACAGATTGGATGAAAACACCAGCAAAGTCTGTATCTGATGTTTCTATATTAGTACCATAAGCATGAGAACCTCGTATAACAAGATACAAAGGTTGTGCACCTGGTGACTTTTCTTCTATTAATCTTAATAATTCTTCTTTCATATCACTATAATTTATACAAAAGTAATACAAAAGTTTAATATAATCTAATTATTTGAATTTCTTTTTTAATTCACTCAAGTCCAATAGATACATATCTTTAGGATCGGTCTCTTCCAAAGTCTTTATTTCAACCTTTTTATCAGTGAAGTCCTTTTTCATCTTCTCAAATAGTTCTTTTGTTAGAGAGTAGATAGGCATTCTTAATAAGTAATCAAATGAATCATCTATTTTTTCTAACTTCAATTCTTCTATACCAACAATAATTTCATCTTTTGAAACATTATTGATTTTAAGTTTCTCATCAAGTATAGCTTTAATAAATCTACCTCTATTACTTAATATCTTCAAATCTCTATTTAACTTAGCCAATTGAAAATCTTTTCTCTTATAATAGTAAGTCAATCTAAAATTAACAAAGTATTCTATAATCTCTTCTGATGTTTCAAATATTTTTAACTTACCAAACTCATCAAGTGTTGAGAATATTTCAGTAGATGATTCTTCAAGTTTAAGTAATTTAATTATTTTCTCATCATCTAACTTCTCTAAAACAGATCTGTTAAATTTAATTGTATAATCAATATTATCTTTACAATTATCATCATAAGATACAATATCTTTACTATCACACAATTTATCTAATAACTCTTCATACTTTTCATAAGTCATTGATGGTGGCAACTCCAATATCTTAATGGTTGTAGTATTTGTTTTTTGAAATCTACCTCTTATTATCCATCTCTTACTATTTTCTTTATCTTGTATGAACTCACCTGTAAACTCATTTAGAGAGGGTTTAATGACACCTGGACCTTTACCCATTAAAACTCTACCACAACTATCAATTATGCTCTTAATCTCTCTGTTTAACACATTAGAAGCAAAACCTACTGCAATACCACTTGAACCATTTAATAATACTGTTGGTATGATTGGTAAAAAGTATCTTGGTTCAATTGATTCACCTTCTTCTTCTTTATAATCTAATAAGTCAAAGTCTTTGTAAATAAGTCTAAAGTTATTACTTAGTTTAGTACCAATATATCTTGCAGCACCAGGTTGTGGTGAACGTAATGAACCAAATTGCCCATCTTCCTCCAATAAAGAAGCATTGTTTTTAAATTTTTGTGCCATTGTTACAATAGCATTTTCTAAACTAGAATTATGAGTAAGTATCATAGATTTACTACCAATAACAAAATTGTGATATTTATCAACAGTAATATCATAAAACTTTTTTGGAGTTTCTAATTTTTTCTTTTTTATAGATTTTATTTTCATATTCTTTCTCTTATAATTTTTTTACAAAACTCAATGTTATCTAAATAGGATACATCACTCCATATTTCAAAAATTTCAAATCCTTTATCCTTTGCCACTTTATATTTTATTTTAGATTTCTCTATATTATCATACGCATTTTCCTTTGTGAATGGATTAAACCAATCATTACTCTCCAATTGAGATGGTTTAGCATGAAATGAAACTCCATTATATTCTATAATTATCTTTTTACTTCTTATAGTAAAATCATAGAAATAAATATTATCAGACTTTATAAAAAATTCAGATTTCTCATCAATACCAATGAATATATCATTATATTCTATTCCATTTTCTACACACCACTCTATAACTGGTTTAAAAACAATTAAAGACTCTTTTGACGCCTTACCAAATAAATGTAATCTTGGATCATAACCAATTTCATTTATAAATTTATTATGAGTTATGTGCCATTTTTCTTTAAAAAGTTTTGGATTATTATTAATTGTTTTTTCTAAAGTTTTTTTCTTTTTTAATTTTATATCATGTGATTTTGATATAGAATCAACACCATATTTTTCAAAAATAGTTTTTTTAATTTTTTTCTTAACATCTTCCCTCTGAAAAATATTAATAATACCTTCATTATCCAATAGATTTTTCTCCCAATCAATTCTTGATTTTGAATTTTTATAAAAATTATGTTTTGTACCACAACTCAATAAAAAAGATTTCTCTTTTAGTTCTTGAGCACATTTTATAGAACATGTTTGATTTTGCTTGTGATGAAATTCATTACCACAATTCTTACATATATTATACTTTCTACAATTTGAACATAATTTATATTTCTCAACATCTTTCTCAATATATTTTTTTGATATATTATCAATCTTATAGGCACCACCACATCTTTTACACACACACATCTCCAAATTTTATTTTTATAATGTATATATAAAAAATATATAACTACCTTTTATCACCATGGTGATTAAAATCCTTTATATCATCATCATTGTTCAAATCTTCTGCCTTTACCCAACCTCTTTGAGTATAAAACGGATGATTACCAGTACATCTAAAAATACTACCATCTTCCATTTCTATTTCATACTCTTCATTAGTTATAGTACCTACTCTAGGTGAATGTCCAATACCAGTTACATATTTAGATTCATCCTCATCATATGAAATTAAATCTAATTTCAAATCTGGATAATTTTCACACCACTCACCAATCTTAATAATTACACCATCTGATGTGATTATTTCAGTGTCATATTCTAAGCAGTTACCATGATGATAAAAGGCATCAGATGCAACTTTACCAGCTAACTGGAATACTTTTAGGTTTTTTTCACTTCCTGTTTTCCATATTTGGTTGGAAATGTGTATAATTTTCCTTTGTGTTGGTTTGAAACCATCAACCACAGAAGGGATTGCTCTTCCTTCAATTGAATACATTGCAAACTCTTTATACTCTTCTGATAGGAATTCTGAAATTGTTTTTTCTGTTACCATAATTTTATATATAGTAAAAAATTAATCTTTGTTTTATATGGTTATTTTGAAATTTAAAAATTTCTCTGATATTATCTTAGAAAAAAGTATTGGAAGTGAAGAAATTAGAAAAAAATGGTATGCTGATTTTGATAAGAAGATATTCTATAAACTTGTTAACTTAGATCCTACCTCTGTTAGAAAAAAAGAATTCTCTAAACCAGGTAAATATGTTAAATGGCTTATAAATATGTATAAAAAGGAATCAAAGTCAGAATATTTTGATTTTAATGATTCTTTTAATTCTGATTTAAACTTTAAATTATTTATATTTTCAACAGGTTGGTACAAAAGTAAAGTTAAGAAAGAATCATTTTACTTAGGTGGTGAATTGAATAAGACAATAGAAAATGATATTTTAAAATTTCCAACATTAAGAGATTTTGAAAGACATATATATAATTATCAAGATGAATATAGAAAAGAAACAGAAGATGCTAAGTATGATGTTGTTTTTAGTGATGATAAAGTAAATATTTTAATACCAATTAACTTTACTGCATCAGCAGAAACTGCTAAAAATACTGAATGGTGTTCTCAATCATATGCTGGCTATTCTATGTGGAATAAAATGGCATTACTATTCAGAATAATTCCAAAAGACAAAAACTATGATAAGTTAAAACTTACTTGGAATAAAGATAATAAAGGTTGGTATTTGGCTTGTTCTAAATATCCAGAGATTCGTGGTGGTAATAATCCATTTGATAAAGTTAATAATATTGAAAATTGGAAAATTTGTAAAAATGAAATGGATCAAAACAATAATTGGGATAAATGGAAAGAAAATTCAATTAAAATTGAAGAAACCATGAATTTACTATCAGAAAAAGCTAAAGAAACTATAAAAGAATATTATAATAAAAATGAAAAAGTTAAATAACTATAATGATTTTCTAATCTTAGAAAAGTATGACAAGAATATAAGAACAAAACTTATTGAATTGGGTGTAACTGATAAGAATGAATTAGAAAGACAAGTTAAACTTTCTAAACAAGGACACTTAGGAGCTTACTTACATTCAAAAGGTGATAAGTTTACTTTTGGTATTCTTAATGCAATTTTTAAAGATGCTATTGTTGCCAAAAAAAGAACTAATCTTAAAAAAGGAATACTTGGTATATTACCAACTGCAATTCCTTTATCATTTGCTCCTTTCTTCCCAATACTTGCAGTAATTGGAACAATATTTGGATCCTCAAGATTAGCACATAAAATATTTGATACAATATTTGATTACTTAAATCCTCATTCTAAATATTCGGACTTCTTAAAGAAAACTATTGATACTTATATGATGTTACCAGAAGGTAATGTTCCATTAAAAGATAGATTCTCAAGAGCATTTGTTGTATCTGATAGATTAATTGAAGCACTTAAACCAGAAGTGGTTGATACATTCACAACATTCATAAGTGAAAAGATGAGTCAAGAAGATGAAAATACAGTAGTTCCTGACCACTACATTGAAAATGAATTAAAAACTTATCTTAATGATAATTTTGATGTAAATCCTGAAATACCTTTAAGAAAGTAATTCTAAAACCTTATTATATTTTTCATAAACATCACGTGGACTTGAAGAATCACCTAAATAAACTATTAAACATTCAGAATCTGTCCAAAATTCATTACCATACTTAATTAGATTACCATTAGAATCTTTTTCTTGTATATTAGAAATTTCTGAATAATTCATAAGAGTAAATCCATTAAAACCTACAATTTTTGTTCCTAATCCTCTAAACTTATCAGGTGCAAAATATTCATTAAATGCTAATCTAACATCTTTCACATTATCTTCTTTCATCTGTTTAAGTATTCTGGTAATATAACCTGATACTTGATGTTCTTTACCACCTAAATAATCATCATATAATTTTTGAATATCATTCATCATATCATCATATGTATCATCTGATATTCTTGCCTGAGAAAATGACTCTGAAAAATAATCATCAAATTTATATTCATTATTTGAAATTTTACAAGATGAATTCCATAAATCACAATCAGGTGCAACTGCAAAGTTAGCACCATCATAAGGAATTATACAATAGTAATGGTCACCAAATGAAGGATCAAATCCAAAATTAGTTGAACCAATTATAGATTGTGTTCTTTTAGGAAAACCTTTCCAAGATGGTAAGTTATCCATCAACAAAGTATGATGACTTGAAAAAACACCACCTGCTCCCTCTTCTTTCATAAGTGGATTTCTATGTGATAATTTAGGATTGATATAAGAATAATCCCCATCATATGATGCTTTTATTCTTTGTAAATATTTTGGATTTGCTAAAAAATCTTTACATTTAGTTTTAGCCAAGTTTATAAACTCTTCATCAGATAATCTTGCAGTTCTACTTTCAAACAATTTAAAGTATTGTATTCTTTTCATAACATTATATATTAAAATTTTTAATCAGAATAGGCAGAATAAAATATATAATTTATGGAAAGTCAATTATTAAAGAAATTAGGAATTGAAAAAGTAAAAGTTGTCAATAAAGATTTTGATAATGTATGTGATTCCTATACAAAAAAAGCTAGAGAATTAGGTTACTATGGTGAATTGAAATTCATCAAAGAACATGGTAAGATTATTATCTATGTTACTATTTAATTTTCTCATCAGCATAACATAAAAATGTCATACCAATCATAAAACTACAAAATGATGTGAAAACAGGTCTTTGAACCTCTTTTGCATCAAAATAGTTACAATCTAACATAAATCCCAATGTTAGTGAAAATATAACTAATACAACACCTACATATCTAAAAACTTTTATATAACTCATACACTATATATTGATTTTTCTTTTTTATATATAACAAAAAGCAAAAAAGTTAAAATATGAAAAAAATATTATTTTTTTTATTATTATTTACATCACCACTTTTATCATTTAGTCAATTAAGAGATAGTGTTTATGTTAAAACGGATATATTTGAAGTAAGTTACTCAGAAACATTACAACAACCTTTAAGAATAAAATATCATGTTTCATGTCCTGATGGTCATGCATCAAGACAAGGTATGGATTTTTACACAGAAAAAGAATATAAAACTTCTGATGCAAAAGATTATGAAAATAATGTTTATGATAAAGGACACTTAGCACCAGCTGCTGATTTTAGTTGTGATAAAGTAATGTTATATAAAACATTTACTTATCTTAATTGTACTCTACAAGATCAATACTTAAATAGAGGTACTTGGAGATTTCTTGAAGTATATGAAAGAGAATTATCAAAAAAATATAGTGTTGATGTTGAAATAAAACTTATATATTCAGATAAGTCTATCAAACTACCCACTGGTGCAACAGTTCCAGATGCTTTCTTAAAGATTATTAAATATAATGGAGTTACAGAAAAGTATTACTTTCTAAATGAAAGACCAAAATCATCAAATTTTAGATTATATATCATTAAATAAAAAAAGAGACTCAAATGAGTCTCTTTTTTTAGTTAAATTCTACTTCTAATATTTTAACAACTTCTCTTATTGTTTCTTCTTCCAAATCTGTTTGTTTAACAAGATAATTAAAGTCTGTCTTTAATACACTCTTAGCAGTATCAAATCCAATATTCTTGAATATATCAATAATCCAACCATCAATTTCATCTGAGAAATCTTCTAATAAAACATCTTCAACATCATGGTCATCTGCAAATACATTGATTTTATAACCAGTTAATTTACTTGCCATTCTGATATTCATACCACCTTTACCAATTGCCATTGCAATTTGATCTGAACCAATATAAACACTTGCACTTTTCTTTTCTTCATTGATTTCAATGTTACTTGCCTTAGCTAAGTTTAATGCTCTTTGAATATACAATGATTTATTAGTTGTATAATTGATAATATCAATGTGTTCATTTCTTAATTCTCTTACAACAGCATTAATTCTACTTCCTTTTGTTCCAACACAAGTTCCAACAGGATCAATTCTATCATCATATGATTCAACTGCAACTTTTGCTTTAACACCAGGCTCTCTTGTAATTCCTTTAACTGTAATCAAACCATCAAAAACCTCAGGTATTTCCATTTCAAATACTTTCTCTAAGAACTCATTTGAAGTTCTTGATAATAAAATAACAATGTTATTATTTCTCATTTCAACTCCTGAAATTATAGATCTTACAGAATCACCTTTTCTAAAAAAGTCAGAAGGTATTTGCTCAGACTTAGGTAATATTAATTCAGTACCATCTTCATCTAAGATAATAACTTGATTTCTTAAAATCTGATAAACTTCACCAGTAATAAGTTCACCAATTCTTTCTTCATATTTTTCTTGTAAACTTTGTTTACCAATATCTAAAATTCTAGATTTTAAAACTTGACGAATTGATGATATAGAACGTCTACCAAAGTCAGCTATCTTAACTTCATCAGTTAAATCTTCACCTACTTCAAAATCAGATTCTACTTTATGTGCATCTGATAATTTAATATGTATATTTTCATCAAAGTCTTCATAATTATCTTCAACAATAGTTCTATTTCTCCAGATTTCTAAATCTCCTTTATTTGGATTAACAATAATATCAAAATTATCAGAACTACCATACTTTTTAGTAATAATTGTTCTAAATACATCCTGCATTACTTTAATCATTGTCTCTTTATCAATGTTTTTAACATCTTTTAACTCTGAGAATGAGTCTATTAAATTTATATTATCCATAATATATTTATTTGTTTTACTTTTTATATAGAAATTGTCAAAAGTTTAGAAATAAAAAAGATGTATCACTACACCTTCTTTTTATTTTCTTCTCTTCTCTTTTTCCATTCATCATATAACCATTTAATTAGTGGTATTAATATGGCACCAAAAATCCATTCCCAATGTTCACTAATCCAAGTAATTATACTAAATTTTATATTTGACTTTATATTTATCTTTTTATCAAAAACTACTATATCTTTATAATAACTTTCACCATCTTCTTTTATTCTTATCTTTACATTTAATTTTAATAAATTATTACCACCTTTTAAAGGAACTATATTCCAAGCCCATTCAGTATATCCTCTTTTACTTATATTCTGATATTCTGTTGATAATGTATCTATTCTAAAACTATTCTTACTTACTATTAAGTTTGCTGACATTATAGGTGATACATTTATTTGTTCAACTTCCACTACAGAATTATCAACATCATCTGCAATTGGTATCTTTCTATCTCCAACAACCAAAATAGTCTTATTATTCTCCTTAGTAATTCTTATTTTAACTAGGTAACTATTACCAACAGTCATATCCTTAGGAACTTTGTATGCAATAAGTCCTTCTGTATATTGTGGATCCTGTATAACTTCTTCTTTTTTAACAGATTTCTTAACAGATTTCTTAACAGATTTTCTAATTGGTTTCTTTTCAATAGGTGGTTCTGAATCTTTTGTCGATTTAACAATAATATTATCTTTTGTTCCAGAATAATTTTCATTTGCTTCAATATCAGGACAACCCATATTATTTACACTTCCTTTTATATCTGGACACTTATCATAATTATCAGGTACACCATCATTATCAAAATCTTTTGAAACCATTTTTGGTTCAGAAATTGGTTTTGATCCAGTTTCTAAATTATTCATTGTACTTTTACAAGAAATAAATATAAATAAAAAAAGAAATAATACATACTTTATCTGTTTCATAAAATATATATTATTTCTTAAATCTGTTATTTCTAAACTTTTAGTCTAAGATTGAATTAATCTTAGTATCTCTGTATGATTTCATATCTAAATCTGTTTCAACAACTTCATAAAAAGATATTTCAAGCATCTTTGCATACTTTTTAGATTCTTCATCATTTGCCATTGGATGTAATCTACTTTCTGTTCTATCCCAACTTCCTTGTTTTGTAATCTCACCATACTTTTCAACCAATGATTTATTGAAATCAAAATAAACTTCTTCATCTACTTTAAGTACTTCATCAATACCATAACCATAGTCTGTAATGTTAAGTTGTTTATACTCTTGAATATTCAATTCATATACTTTTTGATCGGCATCTTCTTTATCAAATACAACCAATGATGGTCTACCACCATCTACTTCATTGTAAATGTTATCATCATACTCAAATCCTTTCTTTAAAATCACATAAGCTTTTTTCATTCTTCTTTCTTTTTTAATATTAATTCTATTTTTTTATCTCTATGATATTCTGTTATTAAATCTTTTAATGTTGTTACCCAATCATTTTTAATATCTTTTATATATGATGATGTTAAAAAGTTTTCTTCCCATTTATTTTCATCCATTTGTGACATAATATTAGAATAAACTCCACCATTATCCTTATACATTTCATAAATATATTTAAAATCATTGACATATCTTTTTGTATATGAAAAGTCTTCCAAATCATTACCAATAAATATTATAGGTAAGTCTGTTATTTTTCTAATTGATTCTAAAACTATTGGATAGTTCTTATCAACACTAACAATTATAATATCAACTCTAAATAAATTACCTGCTAGTAATTCAGGTATTTCTTCATAATAAGTATTGTAGTATTTAGTTGAACAATTTGGTCTTAATGAACCATACTTATATGAATGTGATATAAACAAACAATTAATACCTTCTAAATCAAAGGCATTAATTATTCTGTTTGCTATATTCTGACCATTCTTTACAAGAAAAAGTGTATTGTCTAACTTATCTCTACCTATTTCTAACATTTTAATATTTTTGTTTTATCTCTGTATATCCCATATATATAAAAAGAAAACAAAAGATTGCTAAAATATACATACTTGAATAAATACAAAATACTAATAACAATATACTAGAAATAATTGAGATATATCCATTAATCTTTCTACCTATTGAAGGTTTAGTAACCCATTGACAAATAGCCTTTGAAATTCTACCACCATCCATAGGATAAATTGGTAACATATTAAATACAAATAAAATAAAGTTATAAGAAGTAAATGTTAGTAGGAAACCTGCTAAGAAAGTATCAGCACCACCATTATTAAGTAATAACCAACCAAGACCTGATAAAAGTAAATTACTAAGTGGACCTGCAATTGAAACAAGAATTGTTTGACCATAAGGAGTATAAGTAGTATCAACTCCAGCAGAACCAAATAAAAAGTCTAAACAAACACTAGAAACTGGAAGATTAAATTTCTTAGCAACAAAAGTGTGTGCTAACTCATGTACTAGTACAGCAATAAAAAAGGTAACAAATGTATTGATACCAAACAACAAGAATAGGAAGAACCAATATTTCAAATAAACTGGTGTTCCCATAAAATCAAATAACTTAAAAGAGTTTTTCATAAATATAATTTTAGTTTAGATGCAAATATACATTAAATTAAATTATCTAACCTAATTAAATTCTCTAAATATGATTTAATACTTTCTTTTGAATCTAATTTTATTTTTAGTTTTTCAATTAATTCCCTGTTTAATTGAACATTAATGTTTATTTTGTTATACTTCTTAGTATAATTTTTAGTTGATTCATATTGACTTTTTTTCTTGGTTTCCTTCATAAGGGAAAAGTGTTATTTTTATATATACTTTATAGTAAAAATTAAAAAGATGTTTATGAATGAGAGTTGTAGAATAACTTACATATATGGATTATATGAAGTAGGCAAAGAAGATGAAATTAGATATGTTGGTAAAAGTGACAATATATACAAAAGATTAAAAGAACATAAGAATGATAGGGCAAATAACCATAAAACTTGTTGGATAAATTCAATTTTAAATAAAAAATCTAATATTCATATAAAAGTATTGAAAATATGTGATTCAAATAACTGGAAAGAAGTTGAGATAAAAACAATAAGTGAATATAATAACTTAACAAATAGTAATATTGGTGGAGATGGTGGTAAAATTAAATACAATAAAGATTACAATTATTGTATAAATTGGATTAGAAAAAATAAACCTGATTATGTTCATTCTAATAAAGATTATAAAATTTGGTCAAAGACTGAATCCTTTCCTGGTTTCCTACCAATTGCACCCAATAGAGTTTTTAATGAATGGATAAATTGGGGTGATTATTTATCAACAGGTAGAGTTCATTCAAAATATAAAAAATTTCTAAATTATGAAAATGCTAAGAATTACCTAAAGGATAATTTTAATATTAAGTCATCATTACAATATAGAAATACTAAACTACCAATTAATATTCCAAAAAAACCATTTAATTACTATAAAGAGTGGACCAGTTGGTCAGATTTTTTAGACTACAAACCATATAAAAGAGATAAAGACATTGAATATTTATCTTATGAAGAATCAAAAAATTGGATATTAAATAATTATGGTAAAATAACAGTTAAAATATTTAGAGAATATTGTAAAAATAATACACTACCTATCTTTATACCCAAAAAACCTGATAGATTTTATGATAATTTTAATTGGATAGATTTTCTAAGTAAAAATAAACTTTAATTTATTTTATAGATATATGTCTTATAAACTTAAATTAAAAAATATGAACTTAGGAAAAGATTTTAGAAATTATGCAACTAAACATGTTGGTCTGAATACAATTAATACAGAAAATGTAATTAATAATCAAGTATTATCACTAACACCATACATTTTAGAAGAAAGGGCATTAAATGTTAGTCAATTAGATGTGTTCTCACGTCTCATGAAAGATCGAATAATTTGGTTATCAGGTGGTATAGATGGAAATGTTGCATCTATAATACAAGCACAATTGATGTATTTAGACTCAGTTGAAAAAAAAGATATAAATATATATTGTGATACACCAGGTGGTAGTGTGTTGTCAGGATTAGGAATAAGAGATGTTATGAATTATATACCATCAGATGTGGCAACAACAAATGTTGGTATGTGTGCAAGTATGGGTTCAATAATTCTTAGCTCTGGGGCTAAAGGTAAAAGAACCTCATTAATAACTGCAAAAGTAATGACACATATGGTCAGTCATGGTAGTCAAGGTAATATTCAGGATACCAGAATAAATCAAATTGAAGCAGAAAAATATAACTACATGTTATTTAAAATATTAGCAGAAAATTGTGGAAAAAGTTTTGATGATATATATGAAATATCAAGACATGATAAATGGTTTTTCTCCAATGAAGCTCTATCATTTGGTTTAATAGATGAAGTAATTGGAGTAGATAATGATAAATCAATGGATTCTTATTTAGAAGGTTTTGAAGATTACTACAAGAAAGAAGTTTTAAAAATGAATTCTTAAAATAAAAACCCACTGAAAAGTGGGTTTTTTTATTTATCCACATTCTGGACAATCAACTATTTTATGACCATTACACATAGTACATTGTATATCACCTGCTCCTCCACATTTCTCACAATCAATTAAACCTTCACCATCACATTCTGGACAATTAACCTCACCTTTACCTTTACAAAAATCACAATCTGGATCATCACCATCACAAGAAGGACAAGGCATTATTTTTTGACCATCACAAAAATCACAAGTTTCACCTCTCATACCTTCACATTCAGGACAATCCTCAATACCATTACCCAAACACTCAGGACAATCAAGTTCCCCTCTACCACCACAGAAACTACAAGGACCCAAATTACCATCAGTATCTTCTAAATAATAATCTTTATCTCTACTTTCTTCATTTGTTAGTATTCCAGTTTTAATTTTATAATATTTAAGAGTGTCCATATAAGGATAACCATTTTCATAATCTTTATTCTCTGGTAATTGAACTTTTATAATACTTTCTTCTTCACTTAATTGAACACCATTTAACATCAAAGGTGTATCTTCATTAAAGTCTTGTGTTTTTTTATATAAAAATCCATTCTTATTTGCAAATTCTTTAAAAAACTCAATGTCTGCAGTATCAATTACATAAACACGATCCATTATTCTTCTACCTTTATTATCAGTCCATAAAAGAGCTCTACCTGTTATTTTATCTTCAATTGGTAGTGTAACAACTTCACCAGTATCTTCATCAACATAATCTTCAACATATCCTTCTTCTTGTCTAAGTATAATCATAGAAACCACATCTGGGTTTTTAACAAAAATATCAAAGTAAGGTTGACAATATTTGTGTTTCATACAAGAACCACCTAAAGAACCTTTTGTAGCAAAATAATTATCAACTAAGTAATACTTTCTTATATCTTCACCTTTGACAATCTCAAATCTACTTAATGTATTATTTCTAACTTTCATTTGAGCTTTATACTTATTAACAAAGTCTTCTATCTGAACAGGTGTAAAAGTATATCCTGCCTTAGTTAAAATAGCATTAATAAACTTACCTACTTTATAATTAGTTGGTTTATAATTAGCAACATCTATTTGTAATCCTGATTTTTTAATCAAAACATTATATCTACCATTACTCCAACTAAAATGAACTAATCTATCCTCATCTTCCCAATCTTCCCAATTATCACTTGGTAAAATATTATTCAATTCATCTATTGTAAGTTGATGAACTATCTTACCAATAGTTCCTTCTCTTGGATCAGCAACTTGACCAATTGGATAAGTTTTATTTCTTTTTGCAGTTTGTGATAAAGTATGATATGTAATAAAAGGTTCTCCAGTAACAACATAATTAACTTGTTCTACTTTATCATCTGGTATAAAAGTAATATAATCATATTTATCATTACTTATATCTATAAAATTAGTATTAATATCAACATCTTTACCAGCTATTTCTTCCAATGCAGTAGTAATTGGAGAATCTATTCTATTAAGTAATTTGGTAAACTTTGGCATAAACTGTATCTTTGCCTCTAAAAGCAATTCTAATTTACTTTCAGTAATAAATTCTAAATAACCATTAACAATTTTATTCATATAATATATATTAAATAATCTATGTCAAAAAAATATCAAGGAAATATTGTAAAAATTGACCCACTATGGGAAAATGTTAAGTTGTTATTTATTACAACTACTACATCAGATTTTTCATTGGATGTAAAACCAAAACCTCTTTTTCTTTTTATATATGAAGATAGTTTACACTTTGGTATATGTGATTATGAGTTTCAATTCTTACAAAACTATGAAGATTTTACAATGGAAAATCAACAAGTATTTAATTCTTTCTTTCCTAATTCAGAAGAATTTATTTATCTAAAAGATATGAATCCAACTTACTATAAATTAGATTATCATAAAACTGTTAATCAAGATGATTTAGGAGAGTTCAGTGATCATGAATTAGATTTACTTAAAGAATGGAATAGAGAGTTAAGTATTAAGAAATTACTTTTTTAATATAAGGTCAATTTTTTGGTCTCTAATATAAACAGTACTTTTCTTATACATTTCTTCTATATAGTTCATAGCATCAACACCATAATCTTGTAGATGATATATCTGTTCTCTAGTTGTTTCAAATTTAACACCTTTATAAATTAGTCTATCATTTTCATCAAATTCTACATCCATAAATTTTATATAAAAATAATTGAAAAAAGTTAATTATATTAAAACAATAGTTGTATATTTGTATAGAAATTCAAACTATAAAATATTATGAAAATATTAGACTTAGTTGACCAAGAAAAAGTAGGTGACTTAAACCTTAGATACAAAATATCTAAATTTCCTGATGGTCAACAATCAATCAACCTTGAGTTCATCCATCTTGAAGATGAAGTAAAAATTAGTTCAAGACTTAATAGCTTCAAAGACTTAGAAGTTATTTTATGTGCAACCGCTGCTCTTAGAAATATAGGAGTAAAAACAATTCACCTTTATGTACCATACTTCTTAGGTGCACGATCTGACAGACAATTTGAAGATGGAGGTATCAATTATCTTAAAGATGTTATTACACCAATTATCAATTCACAAGATTATGAAACAGTAACTATTGTAGATGCTCACTCTGATGTACTTGAAGCTTGTATTCATAACTACAGAAAGATTGACAATATCACTTTAGTTAAGTTTGCTTTAACTGACATTGATAATACAAATGGTGCAAGGGAAAAACTTATCTTAGTTTCACCAGATGCAGGTGCTCTTAAAAAAATGTATCATGTTTCAGAACATTTTGGTATTGAAAATATGGTTATTGCAAATAAACACAGAGATATTAAAACTGGTAAAATTACTCACACAGAAGTTCCTGGACTTACTCAAGAACCTGGTAGTAAAAACTTTGTTATCATTGATGATATTTGTGATGGTGGTAGAACTTTCTTAGAAATTGCAAAAACAATCAGAAAAGAAAGAGAAGATTCTGTCTTTAATGACAAAATCTATTTAGTAGTTACTCATGGAATCTTCTCTGCAGGATTTCTTGAATTGAGAAACTGGATTGATGGTATTTATTGTACCAACTCAGTTAAAAATGTAGATAATGAATTAGTAAAACAACTTAATATATTTTAATATGAACTTTTTAGAAATTTATTGGACAGACGTATATAAAACAGGACACAAACCAATGTTACCTACAGGTAGTACTTTAATGTACTCAAACAACACACCAAGAAGTGGTAAACATAGTAATTGTCCTAATGATGGTGAAGTTGTTCAATTTGGACAACAAAAACTTGTTAGACAAATGTATCATGATTGGAATGTTAATTTCTTTAACAGACCTATTCAAGAAATTGATAAGTTTGGTGAAGATATGACAATGATGTTAGGTTTATCTCAACCTTATGATGTAACTCACTTCAAAGAATTACACAAATTAGGTTACTTACCTGTTAGAATCAAATCTTTAGAAGAAGGAACAGTAACTCCTTACAAAATCCCTTCTTTTACTATTGTAAATACTCAACCATTAAATGGTTATGTTGCTGACTGGATTGTAAACTATTTAGAAACTATCTTATCTGCTGAGTTTTGGCAAGGTCAAACATCAGCTACCTTTGTACGTTCTTTAAGACAATTAGGTAAGAAATGGATTATTAAAACTAATCCAGAAGCAATTGGTTTCTTAGACTTCCAATTCCATGATTTCTCTATGAGAGGTATGGGTGGTAAATCTGCAATTGTTAACTCTGGTTTAGGTTTTGCAACTGGTTCAAGAGGTTCTGATACTTTACCAGTAATTCCTGCAGCAAGAATGTATTATGATGAAGTTGAACCTTGTATCAACTCTGTAATTGCATCTGAACATGCTATTATGTGTTCTTTAACTGGTTTCTTTATGCAAAATGCACAAGGTGACTGGACTAAAGTTGGTGAGTTTGAGTATGAAATGTTTGTTTACTTATTGAAAAAATTCCCAAGTGGTATTCTTTCTTTAGTAATGGACACCTTTGACTTATGGAGAGCAATCACAGAATATTGTGTTAAAGCAAAAGACTTGATTATGTCTCGTGATGGTAAATTAGTAATCAGACCTGACTCTGGAGATCCTGTTGATATTCTTTGTGGAGAAAAATATGATGCAGAAAATGAATCATATTTAGATTTAGGATTACCTAAATACAAAGGTGTTATTGAACTACTTTGGGACATCTTTGGTGGTACAGTTTCATCTACAGGGTACAAAGTATTAGATTCACATATTGGAGCAATCTATGGTGATAGTATTAACTATGATAGAGCTCAAAGAATCTTTGAAAGATTAGAAGCTAAAGGTTTTGCTTCTACAAATGTTGTTTTAGGTGTGGGAAGCTATAGTTTAGCATTTGTTACACGTGATACACATGGTTCTGCACAAAAAGCAACATACATTGAAGTAAATGGGATTGGTATTGAGATATTCAAAGATCCAATTACTGATGGTGGAGTTAAAAAATCTGCAAAAGGTCTTTTACAAGTATATAAAGAAGATGGTGTAATAAAATTGAAAGACCAATGTACTTGGGAAGAAGAAGGTAAAGGGTTACTTCAAGTAATCTTTGAAGATGGTAAGTTTTATAATGAAACTACTCTCACAAGAATTAGAGAGAAACTAAATAACTAAGAATTAAGAGTGATGAAAGTCACTCTTTTTTTATATTATCTCTTTTTATATCTCTATTTACTTTACTACAAAGTGGTTGTAAGTTAGTATAATGATTTAGTTTTATCACATCATTTTCTGTTATAGCACTTGATATTGGTATTATATGGTCAATATCCCAACCATATTCAAAATCACCATTATATCTACCATAATTTTCCCAATTCATCCAATATTCAAATTTAGATTCTAAATAAATTCTGAAATCTTCAAAAGATATACATATAATATCTGTTGTATTGTTTTTTTTAGTATATCCCTGTGATTTTAAGTTATTAGATATTGAACTTCTAATATTACATTTCAATCTAAATAAATAATCTGATTTTATTCTTTCTTTTTTATTTTTATTTTTATATGAATTTATTTTACTTTTATTTTCTTCATGATAATTCTTACTATATAATTTAATATTATCTTTATTATCTAAACGATAATTCTTACTATATAATTTAGTTTTATCTACATTTTCTTTTCTCCACTTTTTACTAAATAGAATATTTTTTTCATTTAATATCTCTTTATTCTTTTCATAGTACTTTTGATTTGATTTTCTTTTACTATCCAATTCACATTCTTTACAGGTATTTCTATAACCATCTTTATTAGTATGTCTCTTATAAAAAAATTCAAAATCTTTACTTAAATTACACTTATTACATATTTTCATAAAGTATATATAAAAATATCTACCTCTCATTCTACTTAAAAATAAAAAACCCATCATTTGATGGGGTTTTTTTATTCTATATCAGGAAAAATATTTCTAATCTTTCTCTTTCTTATAATGTTTTTACCTGGGAACCTCATAGTCATTGTACTTGGATATAAAGAAACAAAGTCAAAACTTAATGGTTCAATACCTTGAGAACCACCAGATACTAAAGAACCTGCATATCCTTGTGGCGCAACAGAAGTCACTAAACTTTTTCTATTCTTTCTCTGTTCTAATAACTCTTCAAGAATTTTATTATAATCTACTTCATCCATACTACTTATGTGTTATATGTCTAAATCTAGTTAGAGTCTCATTTCTAACTTCTCTAAACTTAGAATCCAATTCTTCCCAAGTCCAATGTTTTGATTTTATTTCATCCCATACCCAGTTAGCACATTCAAAATCAGTAATCTTACCATCTTTCACAATCTGAGTTGCAAACATTGGTATTCTTATTGAATGAAATAGTGATTTTACACCAATATGATATTCATCAAACTGTATTTTCTTTGAACTTTTGACCCAGGAATTTGAACTAATATGTGATGTGGCATGTCTTAATTTCTTCACATCAAGTATAAAATTTAATTTTTTATCTTCTTTTAAAATGGCCCAATCTGGTGCATAAATACATTCTAAGTTGTTTATTCTATGCCAATCTAAATCTTCTTGAAACTTAGTTGGAGTATAAACATGAATGTTAAATAAACCTTTTCTTAACTCAGTTGAATTAACTGAATTGTTTGCAACCATAATAACATCCCAGTCAGATTTACTATTTGAAGTTCCATATACTTGTGAGCCAAATATATAAACATTAAATACTCTACTTGGATGTATTCCTGATGCTTTTATTATTGTGTCTAATGTTGGTATCATCTTACTTCTTTTATCTTTGTTTCTCCTTTTTGTATGTGTTCTCTGTCTTGTAATATTCTTTGAATAGTTACATCACCAACACCTTTGTTTAATTTCATTCTTCTTCTATACATTTTAAGAAGTTTCTCAGTAGATAATTTATCTAACTCTTTATCTATCTTAATATGTGATAAATCTCTTTGAACTCTTCCTAATAATTCATGACCATAAACTCTTCTAAACTCTGTTTCTTTTACTCTAACACTCCACCTTTGACTTACACCATCTTTATGTTCATGTTTGAATGAAATAATACCTTTCTGACCTTGATAGAATACTTTTTGTCCAATTACAAAGTTCTCACTATATTCCATTTGTACTTTTTTAACCGCACCCCATCCATAAACAGTTGGTGATGCTGTTACCAAATTGGCTTCTTTTCTTAATTGTCTAAGACGATCTCTTTGACCTGGTGTATAAATCAAATCCTCAACATCAAACTCAGGTTCAGGCTCAGAGTTTAATAAAAACTCAATCTTCATATCTCTAATCTCAAGTCTTAAATTTACATTTGGTAAAGTATTATACCTAAATTCTGGTGCTTCATTGTTCCAATAGGTAATTGCAACATAATCTATATTATATAAATCAATGTTATCTGTTGGTCTTATATCAATAATTGAATGAAATCCACTTGTAAGTGATTTAACCTTTTCTATTATTGATTCTGTTACTGGTATTTCTCTACTAATCTTCATTTAATATCTTTTTTAATTTCTCTTCTCTAATATCTGCAATTGTCATAAAGTAATTTTTTACATCTAACCAAAATACCTTTAGTATTATAGGGTCTAATTTACTTGAACCATTAAAACTTAATTCAACTATCCAATCATCATCTAATTCCTCTATATTAATTACATCAAATTCAAATCCTTTATGAATATTTTGAACTGCTTTACTATGTATGTAGTTTTTACTATTTGCAACTTTAGCACAATCATACTTGAAATCTTTTTGAACTACAATAGTTTCACCTATAGTTGGTAGTGTATATAAACTCTTATCAAATTTTAATACACCAGTTGAAATCCTTGTCTTTACAAAAACAACCCACAAACAAATAAGTCCCATTAAACTTATACCATAAAACATTGTTGGTGTGAATTGTAACATCACTGCAGAAACTCCAACTAATAATAGAACTAATCCTACTCTATTACCTTTTGATATCCACTTATCTATTTTATATAATTTATTCTTTAACATGCTAAATAAAACTGCATTTCATTACTATTCAATACCTTGTTAATCTGTTCTTCTCTTTTATAAGTCTTCATTATTAAATGAACCTTAGTGAAATAGTCAAATAATTTCTTTCTATGTTCATCACTTCTCCATTTTATCTTTGGATCACTAAACTCTTGTAATTCTTCTTCAATGTCTTCAATTGTCATTACATTATATCTACCCCATTCTCTTAATAAGAATATATCTCTTGTGTTTGGGTCTGCATGAAATAAACTTAAATCCTCACATATCATATCAGGTGTTAAATTACCAATATAAGGATAATCTAAATCATCTCTTAATACTGATAAAGATATTCCATTTCTAATTATTAATTTCATACAACTAAATTTCTACA
>ENA-UPXM01000538-UPXM01000538.1-activated-sludge-metagenome-genome-assembly--contig:-NODE-538-length-54527-cov-8.354898_pt1 | contig 54527 bp, 57 predicted proteins | sample MGYA00238178_ERZ772708 | MGnify/ENA primary metagenome ERZ772708 (study PRJEB29002, sample SAMN05720212) | activated sludge metagenome | isolation source: anaerobic digester from wastewater...
AAAGGTGGTATCCTTTTTACGCTCGTTTTTGGTCTCCTTAATTTTATCATTCACAGCAAACCGTTTTGGGGTTGTATTTAAAGTGCAATAGCACAATTCAGCGCAAAATTCCTCTAAACTAATAGTTTAAAGGAATTAAATACACTAAAATATTAACTTGTAAATCTTTCAACCTATATTTTCTCTATTAACACAACACACTCAACGTGGGTTGAGTATTCATTATTGATGTCAGCGTCCATGGGAACATATCAACCGTTTTTAAGCGTTTTCGAGGTTTGAGTAAACATATCAATAGTATTGAGGTTTTAGGGAACATATCTACCCGAAAAATATGAAGCCTTGGAGTTTGTACAATAACCCAATATACATTATTGGAATTCAAATTAATATTAAGCAAGTATTTTTTACAAGCTCACCATAATTATTCATTGATTAATCATATATCTCTATAAAGTTGATTACGTTCTCATAATCATAATCATCTGTAACTCTTGAAACCGGATCATAAAAAAGGCCATCATAATAAACCATTAAATGATTTTTGTCGCTGCCACTTACATTTACTATGCAACACTTTGGTAAATTTACCTTTTTTCCATGAGTATAGACAGGTATATTATATGAAAGGCCAAAATAGTCAAGGGTTTCAAGTACTTTACTTATACTTGCCTGCCATTTGTTACTCCCCATTATTTTTATAACCTCTTGAACGGAAATACCGGCTAGCATAGCTAGGCATGTTTGCCCACAACTGCCAATTGAGGGCTGCTTCAAGTAATTGAAACTATCAATGTGCCTTATTGGATTTTCTTTACTATATGGGCTGTTATTATTTATTCTAGTTAATTGTTTTAATATAGTAAATTTAACATTGAATTCATCACTTACGCTGAATTTATTAAAGATATCCTTGTTTAATGGAAGCACATATTCTCCATTTCCTTTTGGGATTAGCTTGCATTCAAAGGTTATATTCTCAATAACAGCTTCAATAGGTATATTACCTTTCTTACCACAAGTTCCCAAACATTGAATGGTACTTTTATAAATATCCTATTCCCTTCATTATAATGGCCTGACTTAAATGAATATTCCATAGCTGCTCCGACTTCTCTATTTCTTTATCACTGCAATCCAAACTTCCTGACGGTTTTCCTGCATATAACATTCGATAACTGGCATATCAGCCAGTTCATAGCCCGAATTAGGAAGCCACTCAGTATAAAACTGCTTGTATACCTTCTGCGTTGCGTCAGGTAGTTCTCCATTAGCCTCAAAAATCGCCCATGTTGCAGCAGGATAAGAGAATTCCTGCATTCCTTCAAGTACAGGAATGTGTTTACATTCATGTATATCAACATGGCTTGTGACAGCAATTATATAGTTCATTTCTTCAGAATCTCCCCATTGTCCGCTAGCAGCAATTCCTAGAAATCCAGCAGGTCTGTAATCCGGAAAATTCTCTATGAACCTTTGCATGGTTCCGTCTTTCCATGCTTCTTCCCATATCTTCGGTATAACTTGAAATGCAGTTGATGTCTTTATTTTGTGCGAGATTCCCATTACATAAAATGCAGGCCATTGTTCAATTTGATAATTCATATGATTTTCTCCTTTTATTGAAATTTGAAAGGAGAGTCTTGGACAGGATCTCAGCTGAACTATTTCGTTTCTGACACTTGAAGGAAGTACATTATGAAAATTTTTAAACGCGCGTGTAAACGCATCTTGGGACTCATACCCATATTTAATTGCGATATCAATTATTCTGTCTGTGCTGTTTAATAAATCAAATGCTGCCATCGTTAAGCGCCTATTTCTTATATACTCAGATAATGGCTTATCTGCAATATAAGAAAACATCCTTTGAAAATTATAAACAGAACATCTTGCAATTTTTGATATTACTTCATAGGATATTTCACCCACAAGATTTTCTTCGATATAGTTTATTGATTCATTCAACTGTTTAACCCAATCCATATTCTCACCCTCATTAAAATCATATCTTATCAGAATTTTATTGACTCGACTTCCTGTGCCGCTTATTGTCGGCTCTATACTACTTTTATTCTGTTTATATCAAATAATAACATCTTCATTGTACGGCTATTTTTAACATCTAGCCTTTCATCACAACTCTACAGATGTTATCAAATCCGTCCACTCAACCCTAAGTTCATTTTCTTATCTGCCGATATGTTTCCACAAACGCAAAACACACTTTAGGCCGAGTGGTCATTATGGATGTCACTCTGATACACTGTATTTTCAAGGGTTTGCACGTGACATTAATACCACCGTCTCCACGTGGATCGAGTTGATGGAATTGATTATTTTTTATAGTATCTGTTTTCGGAAACTTGTCAACGTTTTTTAGTATTAACTGCTTTAGAAACGGAATAATCTTTTTGTAAAGGAATCTTTAATCATGTTTAAACTTAGGCCATTTGACCTTCTCCCTTTAAATTGATCCACCCTCAAAGTTAGTCTGGATGATATAATAAAATTATCCAGGAGGGAAGAATATGAAGAAGAATTTTACCGAAGAACAAATTATTAGTGTCTTAAAGCAGCATGAAAGTGGTGTTCCAGTTAAGGAACTGATCCGCCAGCATAATATTACCGAGCAAACCTTTTATCGCTGGAAATCCAAATATGGCGGTATGGAGATCAGTGAAGCTCGTTGCCTAAAACAACTTGAAGATGAAAATAGAAGGCTTAAGGAGCTTGTTGCTAACCTTACATTGGACAACCAGGCACTTAAATGGGTAGTCGAAAAAAACGAATTCAGCCTGCCCATAAAAAGGAAATAGCCAATGAGCTACAGAAAGAGTTTAAACTCAGTGAACGTCGCGTGTGCAGGCTTCTCAGCATAAATAGGACCTTTAAACGATATGTTCCAGCCAAGAATGAGGAAAATGAGGTTATTACCAAACGTCTTGGCGAACTTGCTGTACGATGGAAACGCTTTGGATATAAGCGTCTTCATGTACTTCTTCGCAGAGAAGGTTTTAAAATCAATCATAAGAGAACATATCGATTATACAAAGAAGCTGGTTTAACGCTGCGCAAGAGAAAGAAGAAATCTCCTTCTGAAAAACGTGGTAAACCTGAGCTGGCTGCATCTCCTAATTCAAGATGGTCATTTGATTTCGTATCTGATGCTACAGCAAATGGACGTCGTATTAAAGTCTTAACTGTAATAGATGAAGTAACTAGGGAGTGTTTAGCCCTTGAAGTAGATACATCCATAACAGGTCAGCGAGTCGCATCAGTTCTTAACCGTATTGCATTCTTTAGGGGTTACCCAAAAGAGGTACTTACGGATAATGGCCCTGAATTTACTAGTGTTGCCCTCAGTGAGTGGGCATACGAGAAGAAAATCAATCATTTATTTATTGAACCGGGGAAACCCGTCCAAAATGCTTACATAGAAAGCTTCAACGGAAAGTTCCGGGAGGAATGCCTTGAAGAACATTGGTTTAAGAACATATATGAAGCCAGAGAAATTATTGAATCATGGCGCATCGAGTACAATACCTTGCGTCCACATAGTTCTCTGGGTAATCTGACACCAGATGAATATGCTCAAAAACTAAAGAATGAAAACGCCCCAGAATCGGCCGGACTAACATTCAGCGTGGTACAAAATTTGGGGTAAGGTCACATTGGGATTAGCCGATGCAAAAGCAAATGGAGAACTAAGAAAGGTAATGAAGCAGATAGAAAAGTGTGATCTGCTGATATGTGCTCCAACCCTAACTTTATTATAAACAAGCTTAATATTGGAATCAAAGCTTGCGCCGGCTGCAAGTTCTTTAACCTTCATTTAAGCGTTTTCTGCCTCCGGATTGATATCCAGATATTTATTCAGTATAATCCTATCTCCTTCATTTTTTTTATTACATTTTTTTCAGAAATATTAGGATTTATTGTTTTTTCGCAGCTTAATGCCAAAATTGCGGCTGCCATTGAAAAACGTGTACTTTCATCAATACCGTAATTTTTGAAGCGGCAAAAGGCCAAGGCAGCCAGGAATGCATCTCCGGCACCGGTTGCATTGATTACTTTTATTTTGGGGCTAGGTATCAATTTATGAACATTTCCATCATTATAGAACACACCCTCAGCCCCTAATGTAATAAAGACTCTCTTTACGTCCCGGCTGAGAAAATACTCTGAGGCTTTTATCATATCGCCTAAGCTGTCTATTTTAATATCCGAAAGAATTTCTGCTTCTATCCTGTTTGGCTTTATGGTATGGAATGCTCCGATATTGTTTTTTACCTTTTGGGCTTTTGTTCCTGATACAGTATCCAGGAAAAAATCCGTGTTTTTAAAATTATCTAAAACATAATTAATGATGTCGGTTGGCATGTTAGTATCTATTACACATATCTTCGAATTCTCTATCACTTGCTTCTTTTCTTGAATGAATTCAATGGTAATTTCATCCAGTACATCCATATTGGAAACAGCTGCCTTCATATCTCCTTTTTCATCGAGTATAGCTAAATATGTGGATGTAGTTGTTTGATTCGATACCAGAGAATTCTTCATATCAAGGCCGATATTATCGGCATGCTCCAGTATTATCTTTCCGTAGATATCATCGCCGATTGCACTTATCAGCTTTGTAGGGATGCCTAAACAAACAAGGTTCTCGGCAATGTTTCTGCCCACTCCCCCTAAAGCAGCCTTAATCCGGCCCGGATTCGAATCTTCAGGAACAAAATTCTTGTAAGGAAAACCAATAATGTCCATGTTGCAACCGCCTAATACGCTTATATAGTCATCGTTTTTTTTAGGCATAAAACCCATAACCTCCGTATTTCCAAGGCTTATGATACTCCAATTATACCATAAGATACGCTGAAAACGAAGTAATTTCTGGAAATGCGAAAGGGGCCTAAGCTCGCTTAAACCCCTCTAATACATAATCATTTTTGGCACCATTATTTATGCCCCTTATCGCCATTACCCTAAAAATCTTCCGGTGATTCCAATGATATAGCCCCTATCTTCCCTCCCCGGAACTCATCCAGCAGCATTGCGGAAGCTCTCAGCACGTCAACTTCTCCTCCCGCTATTATGCAGCCTCTTTTTCTGCCTATGCTTTTCATAAGCTCTTCCGGTGCAATTCCTTCCGGTATGTCTTCCAGCTTATATCTGCTTTTCAGCTTTTCCGGAAACTTCTCTGCCAATACCTGAAGCAGATTCTGAGCCAGTTCATTTACGTCCAATATCTCATCCTTTATCGCTCCGGTAAAGGCCAGATACATTCCCGCCCTTTTATCCTCGAATTTTGGCCAAAGGATTCCCGGTGTGTCCAGCAGTTCAAGCTCGTTACTCACCTTTATCCACTGCTTCGATTTTGTGACTCCCGGCCTGTCTCCAGTCTGAGCCACGCTTCTTCCCGCAAGCCTGTTAATGAACGTAGACTTTCCGACATTCGGTATGCCGATTATAAGAGCTCTTGTTGTCTTAACCAGCAGCCCTTTGCTTTTCAGCCTGTCAAGCTTTTCCTTCATAAGCTGTCTTGAAGCAGACAGTACATCCTTGAGTCCATTTCCTTTCAAGGAATTAACCAATATCGCCCTTGTGTTTTCCTTATTAAAATAAACCAACCACTTTGCATTAACCGAAGAATCAGCCAGATCGCTTTTATTCAGCACAATTATCCGTTTCTTATTCCCGACAATCTCATCTACTTCAGGATTCCTGCTGCTCATGGGTATTCTTGCATCCAGAAGCTCTATTACAACATCAACCAGCTTCAGCTCCTCCGCTATCTTTCGCTTGGCTTTGGCCATATGCCCCGGATACCATTGAATGTTCATATGCATCACTCCAATTAAAAACAAAAAGGGCTATTAAGCCCCTTTTATCTTATTTCCTTTATCTTAGCTCTCTTACCTACTCTGCCTCTCAAGTAGTTGATTTTGGCTCTTCTTACCTTACCTTTTCTTACGACTTCAATCCTGTCCAGTTTAGGTGAGTGTAAAGGGAAGGTTCTTTCCACACCCACACCATAAGATATTCTTCTTACGGTAAAAGTCTCTGACAGTCCGCCACCCTGTCTTTTCATAACAACACCTTCGTACACCTGAATTCTTTCCCTGTTTCCTTCTTTAACCTTAACGTGTACTTTAACAGTGTCTCCTACGTTAAAAACAGGTATATCATTTCTAAGCTGTTCGCTTTCTATAACTTTAATCAAATCCATCACAATGTCCCTCCTTCCATCATAGACGTTCATGTACAATTATAATTCATGCAATTCATATTCATTGCACCGGTGCTTTGACAGCGGAACGCCCGTAATAACGTTAAAAGTATACCATAAGGCAAGCCTTGATGCAAGTGCTTAAGAGAATTATTTGCATTCCTCTTTTATCTTATCCAAAAGCCTCCTGTCCTCTTCAGACAGTTCTGATTCTGCAAGCAGATCCGGCCTTCTTTCCCAAGTCCTTTTCAAGGATTGATATCTTCTCCATTTTTCTATATTTTCATGATGGCCCGAAAGCAAAATCTCCGGCACCGGCATTCCCATAAATACAGGAGGCCTTGTATACTGCGGATACTCCAGCAAGCCCCGGTTGAAGGATTCCTCCGTATAAGAGGCATCCTCCTTAAGTACACCTGGAATAAGCCTGCAGGTTGCATCCACCACTGCCATGGCGGCAATTTCCCCGCCGGTCAATACAAAATCCCCTATTGAAATTTCCTCATCCACAAGTGCTTCATTAACTCTCTCATCTATTCCCTCATAATGCCCGCATAATATTGTAAGATACTTATGAGTGCTTAGCTCCTCGGCTTTTGCCTGGTCAAAGGTTCTTCCCTGGGGGCTCATAAGTACGATGTGAGGCTTTTCTCCCAGCTTTGCGCTTATTGCTTCCACTGCGGCAAATATCGGCTGGCACTGCATAATCATTCCCAGCCCGCCGCCGTAGGGATAATCGTCTACCTTCCTGTGCTTGTTATCCGAATAATCCCTTATGTTATGAAATTCAAGCTCTATCAGCTGCTTTTCCAATGCTCTTCCTATAATGCTCTCTTTCAATACGGCCTCAAACATCTCGGGAAAAAGAGTCAGTATATCTATCTTCATCTAAATCAAACCCTCTGGCATTTCTACCAAGATTTTTTTGTTTTCCAAATCAATTTTCTTGACTATATCCTTAAGGGCAGGTATCAAAATATCCTTCCCGGAAGATTCAATTACATAAACATCATTGCTTCCGGTCTGCAGCACATCCTTGACAGTACCTATAAGCAGGCCTTTTTCATCATACACTTCCAAATCTATCAAATCGCATATGAAATACGTATCCTTGGGAAGCTTAACGGCTGATTTCCTGTCAACCTTAATATAAAAGCCTCTCAGCTTATTTGCCGCTTCTTCCGAGTCAATACCCTTAAGCTTTACGGCAACTGCACTGCTTAAGAATTTGACGCTTTCCACTTTGTATTTCACAATCCCGTCGTTTTCTTCCACATAAACCTCTTTGAGCTTTTTAAACCTGCTGATGTCATCAGTCAGGGGGTATACTTTTACTGCCCCCCGTAACCCGTGTGTGTTTATTATTTGTCCTATACTCAGGTATTCCAGCATTTTCATCTACTCCCGCAAATAATCAGGCAAAAGCCCAAAAAGAATTAATGCCCATAGTATATGAAAGCGTGCTTTCATATACTATGGAAAAATAAAAGAATATTTATAGTATCTCTACTATTACCTTTTTATCCAGCCTTGCTGAACTGGATTTCACAACGGTTCTTATTGCTCTTGCAATTCTTCCGTTCCTTCCTATGACCTTACCCATGTCCTCGGGAGCAACTGTCAGCTCCAAAACAATTGATCTTTCATTTTCTGTTTCTCTTACCTTTACCATTTCAGGGTGGTCAACAAGGGCCTTTGCTATTACTTCTACCAGCTCTTTCAATTGCAACACTCCTAAAGGAAATTTATTCCGTTTGATTAACCTTCAATTATTCCGCTTTTCTTTAAAAGCGACCTCACTGTGTCTGATGGTTGAGCCCCGCAATCCAGCCACTTCTTTGCTTTTTCAGCATCTATCTTGATTTCTGCCGGTTCTGTGATAGGGTTATAATACCCGATTTCCTCGATGAACTTGCCATCTCTCGGAGATCTTGAATCAGCAACTACCAATCTATAGAAAGGTGCTTTTTTTGCTCCCATTCTCCTCAATCTGATTTTAACTGACATTGAATTCACCTCCTTACAAAACTGAATTATCTCATAATGCTTTTTATCTAAAGAAAGGCATTTTCATTTTACCCTTCTTCATATCTTTTTCCATACCGGCAAACTGTTTCATCATCTTCTTCGACTGTTCAAAGTTCTTCATGACTCTGTTGACATCCTGTATGCTGGTTCCGCTGCCTGCGGCAATCCTTTTTCTCCTGCTGCCGTTTATTATATCAGGATTATGCCTTTCCTTTTTTGTCATAGACCTGATTATTGCCTCTACCTTTACAAGCTCTTTGTCATCAACCTCCATGCCCTTGAGCTTGCTTGGGTTCATTCCCGGGAGCATTTCAAGTACGGAGCTTAGCGGCCCCATCTTCTTCATTTGCTGAAGCTGGTCAAGAAAATCATCGAAGGTAAACTGCTGAGTCCTGATCTTCCTTTCCAACTCAACGGCCTTCTTCTCATCAAATGCAGACTGGGCTTTCTCTATAAGACTCAGCACATCTCCCATTCCGAGGATTCGTGAAGCCATTCTGTCGGGATGAAAAGGTTCCAGTTCATTCAGCTTCTCGCCCATACCGGCAAATTTGATGGGCTTTCCTGTAATTGCCTTTACTGATAATGCTGCGCCGCCTCTTGTATCTCCATCCAGCTTGGTCAGTATCACACCGTCAATGCCAAGCTTTTCATTGAAGCTTTCGGCGACATTTACGGCATCCTGTCCTGTCATTGAATCAACAACAAGGAGTATCTCGGTAGGTTTAACATTTTCTTTGATATCCGCCAGTTCATCCATCAACTCTTCATTTATGTGAAGGCGTCCTGCCGTGTCTATTATTACAACATCGTTGCCGTTTTTTAATGCATGTGCAGCCGCAGCCTTTGATATATCCACCGGGCTCACTTTATCGCCCATGGCAAATACTTCTATACCCACCTGGCTGCCAACAACCTGAAGCTGTTTGATTGCTGCAGGCCTGTATACGTCTCCGGCAACCAAAAGGGGATTCTTTCCCTGTTTTTTAAGCAGCAGCCCAAGCTTTCCGCAGGTAGTCGTCTTTCCGGCTCCCTGCAAGCCAACCATCATAAGAATAGTGGGAGGTTTCGGTGAAAAGATGATTTTGCTGTTGGTGTTTCCCATAAGCTCTGTCATCTGTTCATTTACTATCTTTATTACCTGCTGGCCGGGGGTCAGGCTGTCCAATACCTCTTGCCCTACCGCCCTTTCCGTCACTTTTGTTATGAATTCCTTTACCACCTTAAAGCTTACATCAGCTTCCAAGAGTGCCATTTTGACCTCTCTCATGGCATCCTTTACGTCTTTTTCGCTTAATTTTCCGGCTCCTCTGAGCTTTTTCAGCGTATTCTGCAGTTTTTCGGCTAAACCTTCAAAGGCCAAACATCTCACCTCATCTTGCCCCGCTGTATATCTTTCAGCCTGCGCAGGGTCAATGCATTCAATAATTACTCATATTATATTGCCAATATACTCTTTTATTTCATTAATCTTATCTTTAATATTTTTCCTGTCATATCCGTCTTCTGTTATTAATTCCTCAAGCATTTCAATTATCTTCTCCATATTTTGCTTCTGCTTCAGAAATCTATCCACCAGGCCAAGTTTTTCCTCATATTGATAAAGAGTCCTTTCAGCCCTCTTTAAAGTGTCATAAACCCCCTGCCTGCTTATGCCCTGTTGCTCTGATATTTCGCCCAGAGAGAGGTCATTGTTGTAATACATGTCAACTATCTCAATCTGCTTTTCTGTGAGCAGCTGACCGTAAAAATCAAACAACAATGCTATTTGTACAAGCTTGTCGTACATATTTCTACCTCATTGCTTCTATAAAAATATCAATGTAAAGGTTATGACCTTTACATTGATATTTTATATTAACATTATATATTTGTCAACAAATTTATTCGTCTTCCTCAAACAATGCATTTACAAAGTCCGAAGCTGAAAATTCCTGCAGATCCTTCACTTTCTCTCCTACTCCTATAAGCTTGACCGGTATATCCAATTCAGACTTTATCGCAATAATTATTCCGCCCTTTGCCGTTCCGTCAAGCTTTGTAAGCACCAATCCGTTTATGTCCGCTGCCTCTTTGAAAAGCTTTGCCTGGGAAATTGCATTCTGTCCGGTAGTGGCATCAAGTACGAGAAGAGTCTCTTTGTACGCTTCCGGGAATTCTCTTTCTATTATTCTTGATATCTTCTTCAGCTCTTCCATCAGGTTCTTTTTGTTGTGCAGCCTGCCGGCTGTATCGCATATAAGTATATCTGCCTTCTTGGATTTTGCCGAGTTAATTGCATCAAATATCACAGCTGCGGGGTCAGCACCCTCCTGATGCTTTATTACATCAACTCCGATCCTTTTGCCCCATATTTCAAGCTGGTCTATCGCAGCGGCCCTGAAGGTATCCGCTGCGGCAATAATTACCTTCTTGCCGGACTTTTTCATTTTTGAAGCAATCTTTCCTATAGATGTTGTTTTACCTACTCCGTTTACACCAATAACAAGTATTACAGCAGGAGTCTGTTCCCCAAGCCTCTCCGTGCTTTCTCCCATAATGGCAAGTATCTCCTGCTTGAGAAGTTCCTTTACCTCAGAGGGGTCTTTTATATTCTGCTCCTTAACTCTGCTTCTTAGTTTGTCCAATATCATCAGGGTTGTTGAAACACCAACATCAGAGGTAATCAATATTTCCTCCAGCTCTTCAAAAAGCTCCTCATCTACGCTCTTAAAGCTTGCAAGAACCCCGTTCAGCTTACCGGTTATATTATTTCTTGTTTTTGCAAGTCCATTCTTAAGCCTTGAGAAGATGGAAGACTGCTCATTTTCGACCGTTTCCTCATTTTCAATTTCTTCTTCATTTATTGCTTCTATCTCTTCATCGGTCAGCTGCTCCTGCTCTTCTGCCTGTAATTCTTCCTGCTCGTTCTCCTGACCTCTGTTAAACAGCTTTTTAAATAATCCCGCCATATTCAAATTCTCCTTTATTTCGTATTAGAAGAATAATGCGACGGGGACATGGGGACGGGGACACGGGGACGTTTCCCCTGTCCCACTTCCAGTGGGACACGCGAAACGTCCCCATGTCCCCGTCCCCCGTGTCCCCGTCGCATTCTTCCTCTGTTGCGTGTTAACTTACTTTATCTTCAAGCCTTACGGATACCAGTTTGGATACTCCGCTGTCTTCCATGCTCACTCCGTACAGGCAGTCCGCACATTCCATCGTTCCCTTTCTGTGAGTTACAACGATGAACTGTGTGGTCGCCGAGAAGCTTACAAGGAACTCTGCAAACCTGTCAACATTGGCATCATCAAGGGCCGCATCAATTTCGTCCAGGACGCAGAAAGGTGCAGGCTTCATTTTGAGTATACCGAATAACAGGGCTATAGCTGTCAGCGCCCTCTCTCCCCCTGACAGCAGCAATAGGTTTTGCAGCTTCTTTCCCGGAGGTTTGGCTATTATTTCTATCCCTGACCCCAGTACATCATCCATATCCGTCAATACCAATTCCGCATGTCCTCCGCCAAAAAGCTGCTTGAACACAATATTGAAATTTTCATTAATCTTGTTGAATTCCGTAATGAATTGAAGCTTCATGTTTTCTTCTATTTCGGCAATAACGGCTATAAGGTTTTCCCGGGCTTTTGAGAGATCCTCCACCTGAACGCTGAGGAATGTATGGCGCTCTTTGAGCTTTTCATATTCCTCAATTGCATTTACATTTACAGTGCCCATTTCTCTGATATCATTTTTTAGTTCCTCACAGTGCTTTGCAGCCCATGTAAGACTCAAGCTTGTATCCCTGTAGCTTTCCGCTTTGCTGTAATTCATTTCGTAGGTCTCCAGCAGCCTCATTTCAATGCTCTCCAGCTCTATCTCAGTTCTGGCATGCTGCATTTCAGCTTTATGAAGGTCTGCCTGCAAAACAGCTATATCATTGCTGTAATTCTTTATATCTGCTTCAAGCTTGCTCAAATCTTCACATATGGCAGATTTCTCCTTCTCCTTGTCATTATGAAGCTTATGCTTTTCTTCAGCCTCTCTTACAGTTCTTTCTATAATAGTTTTCTTTTCTTCCAAATCATATGACAATGCTTTTATTTCCGCTTGCTGTCTTTCTATTTCAGCATTGTTTGATTTTATTTCCTCCTCTAATTCTGTTACTCTCTCCCCCATGCTTTTTATTGAGTTTTCAACGGTCTTCTTATTATGCTCAACAGATGCCAGTTTTATTTTCAGCTCTGTTATCTCATCGTTATATTCATCCCTTACTTCCTTGAACTGCTTCATCTGCTCCTGAAGCTCCGATATCTGTGCCTCAACAGCTTCCTTTTCCTTTTCGACGGCCTCTGCCTTTTCCTTATTTTCAGAAATTATCTTATTTGTTTCGTTATACTCCTTCTCCAGATCTCCAAGGTCTTTTAGGTTTATTGATATTCTGTCCTGAATAACCTGGATTTCGTTTTTCAGATTGTCACACCTGTTCCTGTAATTATTAATGTCTATCTGCAGGGAATGAAGTATTTCCGTCTTGAACTCTATGTCGGCGCCCATATCCGCTGCTTGTTTTTTCAATTCCCCAAGCTTCCGGCTGAGTTCATCAAGCTCCTGCTGCTTTTCTTTATGCTTGACCTTCAGAGCTTCTATCTCACTTTTTCTGGTCAGAACAGAGCTTGAAGAAGACTGAAGGCTTCCCCCTGTTATTGAGCCACCTGCGTTTATTACCTCTCCTGAAAGAGTCACTATTTTATAATCATATCCTGCTTCCCTGGCAAGCTTTATTGCCGCATCAATATCTTCAACAACAGCAACCCTGCCCAACAGGTTCTTCATAATACTGTCGATTTTGAGGTCATATTCGATAAGGTCGGATGCAATTCCCACGAATCCCTTCATATTGAAAAGCTTTTCTTCAGCCTTATTGAAAAATCTTGGTTTTACTGAGCTTATGGGCAGAAAGGTTGCCCTCCCCGTCTTATGCTCCTTAAGGTATTCTATAAGAAGCTTTGCATCATTCTCCGTATTTGTAATTATGCTTTGCACGGAGCCTCCCAGAGCAATTTCGATAGCGGTTACATACTTGGAGGGTACTTTAATCATTTCACCTACGACACCGCAGAAACCTTTTGTTACCTTGTCATATTCCGCCATAAGCACCTTTACTGCCCTGCTGTATCCGCCGTGATCCCTTTCCATATCGTCAAGAGCCTTAAGCCTTGAAAACATGGCTTCTTTCTCCGCCTTCAGCTTCCCTGCCTTATCCTCCAGCAACAGTATTTCACTCTCGCATTCCTGTTTCTTCCCTTTTATCTCCTCTATCTGTGTTTTGCAGTCTTCAATTTTTCTTCCGAAGTCATCCAGTTCTTCAAGGGATTTATCATACTGCTTCTTTTTATCCTGCTGCTGCAGTTCAAGCAGGTTCACATCCCCCTCTACCTGGCTTTTCCTCTTATTCATATTTTCTATGAATATATTAGTGCTGTTTATTTTACTTTTCAGCTCCGAATAATTGTTAATCAGGCTTATGAATTTCTGCTGTTTATCACTTAAATCCGATTCAAGGTCATTTATGGCCTTAAAGTTGGATTCAAAGTCGGCAGTTCTTTCATTGATTTTACCGTATACCTCAATATATGCAGTATTAAGCTCGGCAAGCTTCAGTCTGTTCTGTTCAATACCTTGCCTTGACTCTGTAAGTTCATTCTCAAGCTCTTCGCCGCTTTTACCGAGCTTTAAGGTGTTCTCCTCAAGATTATTTATTCTTACCTGAAGGACATTGCTTTCCCCTTCCATTTTTTCCTTGCTGTTTTCAAGGTGGTGAATATCCTCGCTTAGCATGTCAATACTTGTCTCTATATCATTCAGAATTCTTTTAAGTTCATTTTGCTTATGCTCCAGCTGCCGGGCAGAGGAATTCTTGGCATCTATAAGGCTCTGTATGTTCTCTGCCTCCTGCTTCGCATTCGAAAGCCTGCTGCGGAATTTATCAATGCTGTTCAGCATAATATTTATTTCAATTGACTTCAATTCTTCCATAATGCTTCTGTAGCGCTTTGCGACCTCTGCCTGCTCCTTAAGCGGCCCCAACTGGGACTCCAGTTCTTCAATTATGTCCCCCAGCCTTACTATGTTCTGATTTGTCTGCTCCAGCTTTTTCTCGGCTTCATGCTTCCTTGTCTTGTATTTTACTATCCCCGCGGCTTCTTCGAACACATTTCTCCTGTCCTCCGATTTATTGCTGAGTATCTCGTCAATCCTTCCCTGCCCGATTATTGAGTAACCGTCTCTGCCGATTCCTGTATCCATGAACAGCTCATAGATATCCTTAAGCCTGCATGAAGTCTTATTAATAAAGTATTCGCTTTCACCGGACCGGTACATTCTTCTCATTATATTTATTTCCGTATAATCCACCGGTATCTTTCTGTCGCTGTTGTCAATGCATAAGGAAACTTCAGCAAATCCCAGGGCTTTTTCACTGTCGCTGCCGGCAAAGATAACATCCTCCATCTTGTTTCCTCTTAAGGCCTTTACACTTTGCTCTCCCAATACCCATCTTATTGCATCGGAAATATTGCTTTTGCCGCTTCCGTTAGGACCGACAATGGCATTTATTGTATTGCCGAAGCTAAGTTCAATTTTTTCCGCAAAGGATTTAAAACCATGTACCTCAAGCTGTTTCAAATACAAATCAGGTCACTCCCGAACAACAGATTTTTACCAATATATTTTAACATACCTTGTCCTTATATGCTATAGGATATAGGTCACAGGGCAAAACAAAAAGCCCAATATCCGTTATGATATAGGCTTTCAGAAAATTAGCCAATAATTTATCTTGGCTCCACTATGAACTTTATTGCAGTTCTATCCTCCCCGTCAATTTGAATTTCTGAAAATGCCGGGACTACTACCAGGTCTATACCGTTTGGTGCTACAAAACCTCTGGTGATTGCTATTGCTTTTACTGCTTGATTTACAGCACCTGCACCAACTGCCTGTATTTCAGCTGTCGCTCTGTCCCGTAGTACAGCCGCGAGAGCTCCGGCAACTGATTTTGGTTGTGAATGAGCTGATACTTTTAGTACCTCCATTTTGGAATACCTCCTAAATATGTCTGTATAGTTGATTATATATATTCTATATAAATCTCCAAACACCTTTATTTAGACAAAATGGAATAATAGTATTTCTTTGACATAATAACGGAATTTTTACCATTATTTAGCACCATAGTACCGGCTTCTACATTATTATCCTGAAATATTTCAATTTTGTCGATAAAAAATTTTGATTTTATGTAGTCAATATTGCTTTTCTTATGCCCCACCAATTCAGAAACATTTTTCGGGTTTATTCCCAAGGTAATTTTCTTCTTTTCTCCTTCCTTTTCCAATAAATAAGCCAACATGTCCCTGTATATGAGGGATTCAACCAGGTGCCTCATTGAAGGATGAAAGGGCCCGGCAACGACATCCTTCCCCGAATTTATATTCTCTGTAGGCTGAAGCCCTATCCTTATTACATTTATTCCGTTACTCTCAAAAAGTATCAGCAGCTTCTTTGATAATTCAACAGCTTCATCAAGGGTCAGGGGTTGATATTCTCCCCTGATGAACATTTCTTCCATATACGTGTTCTTTATTGTCAGAGCGGGGTATATTCTGGCTATATCGGGCTTAAGTGCGATAAGGGCTTTTGCGGTCTTCACAGCCTTTTCCTCAGTATCTCCGGGCAAGCCTATCATCATCTGTACACCGACTGAAAAGCCGAATTCCTTCAGAATCCCGACAGCGTTTGTAACATCCCCCGGAGAATGGCCCCTGTTGCACAGCTTAAGTACTTCTTCGTCCATTGACTGAACTCCAAGCTCCACTGTCCGTACTCCATATTTCCTCAGATTCTCCGAAATCCTTGCATCTATGCAGTCAGGTCTTGTTGAAACTCTTATGCCTGTTATCTTTCCGGCTTTAACATATACAAAAGCCGCATCCAACAGCTGCTCCTGGTATTCAAGAGGGATTGCCGTAAAACTCCCGCCGTAAAATGCAACTTCAATATGGCTGCCGCCTTCATGTATCATATCAAGATAATCTTCAATCTTATCCTTTACGTCCTTTTCTGTCACTTTCTCAATTTGGCCTGTGATTTTTTTCTGGTTGCAGAATATGCAATCATGGGGGCAGCCTTTATGAGGTACAAAAATCGGAATGATATAATGCTTCTTAAACATTCCTTACACCCAGGCCGGCTATGGCATCTCTTGCGGCAGACTGCTGCGCATCCTTCTTGCTGCGGCCCTCTCCTCTTCCTATAATCCCATTGTTTAAATACAATGCCACTTCAAAGGTCTTATCATGATCCGGTCCTTCCTCTCTGACCAGCTTATAACTCAGCTTACCCAAATTGTTTTTCTGGACATACTCCTGCAGGAAAGACTTATAATCACTGAATAACTTATTCTCAACTGCATTCTTAATAGTAGTCTCGAGATTTTTCATAATAAACTCCTTTGCCTTTTTTATGCCGCCGTCCAGGTAAATAGCTGCAATAACTGCCTCAAAAGCGTCTGCCAGTATTGAAACCCTCTTCCTGCCTCCCGTATTCTCTTCACCTTTGCTTAACAGCAGGTATTCCCCAAGCTTCAGGTTGTTTGATGCGTTATACAGTGACTGCTCGCACACAATCCCCGCCCTGAACCTGGTAAGGCTTCCTTCTGTCAGGTTCTTGCACTTTTTATACAAATATAGGCTTATTACCATGTCAAGAATAGCATCTCCGATAAATTCAAGCCTCTCATTGTGTTCATGATGATCTGACCTTGAAGCCACGTAAGAGCTGTGAGTAAGGGCATTGTTTAATATGCTGATATTCTTGAAGGAATATCCAATGATACTCTCAAATTCATTTAACTGCTTCAGCCGCTTTTCATCGATAACGGACATTTCCATTCCTCCCAACTGCCTTTTCGTTTATTGGCAAAAGCATATGCGCTTTTGAAATAAAAATAGGGATTGGCAATAACCCCCAACGAGTATTCCCAATCCCTATAATATCACTTATTGATATTTTTTCAATATAATACTGGCATTATGGCCTCCAAAGCCCAAGGAGTTCGACATAGCCCAGTCTACCTTCCTGTTGACAGCCTTATTTGGAACATAGTCCAAATCACACTCCTCATCAGGAGTTGTATAGTTGATTGTCGGAGGAATCACTCCTTCATTTATTGCCATCAAGCATGCTATTGCCTCGATTGCTCCTGCTGCCCCAAGGAGATGTCCAGTCATTGACTTTGTAGAGCTTACTGCAACTTTTTTTGCTTCTTCTCCGAGAAGCCTTTTTATTGCCAGGGTCTCCAGTTTATCATTCAAGTCCGTTGAAGTTCCGTGGGCATTTATATAATCCAGTTCGCAGGCATTTATTCCCGCATCATTGACGGCCATGAGCATGGCTCTGTATGCTCCGTCAGCGTCAGGAGCCGGTGCAGTAATATGATATGCATCTCCGGTGGCGCCATACCCTGCTATTTCCCCATATATTACCGCGCCTCTTTTCAGTGCATGTTCAAGCTCCTCAATAATCAGCATTCCCGCTCCTTCCCCCATAACAAAACCGTCTCTATCCTTATCAAAGGGCCTTGACGCCGCTTTTGGGTCATCATTTCTCGTTGATAAAGCTTTCATAGAACAAAAACCTGCTAAAGATAAAGGTGTTATAGAGGCTTCAGTCCCTCCTGTAACCATTATTTCAGCGTCGCCTCTCTGAATAATCTTGAAGGCTTCACCGATAGCATTGGTAGCAGATGCGCATGCTGTTACAACTGTAATGCTGGGGCCCTTTGCATTCAAGGCAATGGAAATGTTTCCCGCAGCAATATTGGATATCATCATGGGAATCATGAAAGGGCTGACCCTTCCGGGCCCCTTTTCCCTCAATATATCATACTGTGCTTCCATGGTCTCCATTCCGCCTATGCCCGAACCTATGCAAACACCGAACCTGCTGCTGTCCAATGATTCAATATTAATATTTGAATCCTCCGCAGCCATTTTGGAAGCGGCAATTGCATATTGTGAAAATCTGTCCATTCTCCTGCATTCCTTCCTGTCGAAGTACCCGGACGGATCAAAATCCTTTACCTCGGCGGCTATTTTTGTGTCAAAGCCTTCCGTATCAAACCTTGTTATATGACCCACGCCGCTTACGCCTTCTTTCAGGCTTTTAAAGAATTTCTCCCTGCCGGTTCCGATGGGAGAAATAACTCCTATTCCTGTTACAACCACTCTTCTCTTGTTCAATCGTTTCCTCTCCTTATAATGATGATATATATATTTACTAATGAACAGAATACATTACATATCCAGCAATGAAAATGTCCCGCTATCGGGACATTTTTTATTTATTGCTTTTTATGTATTCCACCACATCACCAACTGTAGACAGCTTCTCTGCTTCTTCATCAGGTATTTCTATATCAAACTCTTCTTCCAGCGCCATTAACAGCTCTACTATATCAAGTGAATCAGCACCCAAATCATTAATGAAGGAAGACTCCAATGTAATCTCTTCTGGTTCAATACCAAGCTGCTCAGCTACTTTCTCCTGAACTTTTTCAAAAATCATCCAGTTCACCTCCCTTCAGGATTTTATAACGAGTAGGGGCATTCATTCGACCTTAATTTATCATGCCCCGTAAGCAAGTTTCATAAAAGGCTTCCTTAATTGTTAGATTACTTCAATAGAAGCCTTTTTTATAATATGATAATATTACATAACCATACCACCGTCAATATTAATTACTTGACCGGTTATATAGTCAGAATATTCTGACACTAGGAATAATACTGTTTTTGCTATATCTTCAGGCTTTCCTATACGCATCAGAGGAATACTTTTAAGAAACTCCTCCTTCACATTGTCAGGAAGTACAGAGGTCATATCCGTCTGAATAAAGCCCGGAGCAACTGCATTAACATTGATGCCTCTCTTTGCCAGCTCCTTTGCCATGGACTTTGTAAAACCAATGAGTCCCGCTTTAGCTGCCGCATAGTTGGACTGTCCCGCGTTACCAACTATACCGACCACTGAGGAAACATTTATTATTTTGCCCGACTTTTGCTTTATCATTACTCTGGATACAGCCTTTGTGCATATAAATGTACCTTTCAGGTTCGTATTGATAACTTCATCAAATTCTTTTTCCGTCATGCGGATTATCAGGTTATCCCTTGTAATCCCTGCATTATTTACTAATATATCTATGCTGCCGAAAGTTTTTAATACTTCATTCACCAAATTTTCTACCTCGGAAGCTATGGAAACATCAGCCTTTACAGCCATCCCTGACGAACCCATTGCTTCAATTTCCGCGACAACCTCATCGGCTGCTTTTGAATTCCTGGTGTAGTTCACAACTACGTTTGCTCCGCAGGATGCAAGTTCAAGTGCTATGGCCCTCCCAATTCCTCTTGAGCCGCCTGTAACGACTGCGGTTTTGCCTTTTAATTGCATTCCAATCTCTCCCTTATGCTTACTATAGTATTCTCCATGGTTTCGATGTTCTCCACATTATGAACATAAAGGCTCTTGTCAATTTTTTTAACAAAAGCGGATAGTGTCCTTCCGGGCCCTACTTCAATAAACGTATCCACTCCCAGATCAATCATCCGTCTGATGCTGTCCTCCCAAAGCACGGAACTGCTTACCTGTTCTATAAGGCATCTTTTTATTTCATATTTGTTCATTATTACCTGTGCATTTACATTAGAGACGACAGGAAGCTCATTATCCGAGATATTCACATTTTCAAGTTCGGCTGCAAGCTTTTCCCCTGCAGGCTTTAACAGGCTTGAATGAAAAGGTGCGCTGACCGGAAGCATAATTGCCTTCCTTGCTCCTCTTTCCTTCAGTATGGAGCATGCCTTTTCAACAGCACTTGTATGCCCGGCTATGACAACCTGTCCCGGGCAGTTGAAATTAGCCGCTTCTACCACACCATAACCGCTTGCCATCTTAAGGCATTCCATCACGGATTCCCTTTCGATGCCCATTATTGCCGCCATTGTGCCTTCTCCTGCGGGAACTGCCTCCTGCATATACTTCCCTCTCTTTTTCACCAATGCGACTGCATCCGCGAAGCTTATGGCCTTTGATGCAACCAGGGCCGAGTATTCTCCAAGGCTTAACCCGGCTGCTATTTGAGGTTCAATACCCTTGAGCTTCAGCACTTCCAGCAATGCTATACTCACAGTAAGGATTGAGGGCTGAGTATTTTCGGTTTTCTTCAGCTCTTCTTCATCACCCTCAAAGCAAAGCTTTTTCATATCAATTCCCAGTCTTTCACTGGCAAGGTCAAATATATTCATTGCTTCCTTGTAATTTTGTGCCAATTCCTTCCCCATACCCGGGTATTGTGCTCCTTGTCCCGGAAAAATACAAGCTATTTTCGGCATTTTATTCCTCCTTCACCAATCCATTAATTGAGCTGATTACTTCATTTGCCTCATTCAGTATGTCTTCTATAATATCCTTTGCAGGCTTTATTTCCTTTACAAGGCCTGCAATCTGTCCCGCCATTACCGAACCATAGTCTGCGTCGCCTTCTACTACAGCAGCCCTAAGACGTCCCACTCCCAGCTTTTCATATTCCTCAACGGCTGCAGAGGCTTTTTCAAGCTTTTCAAATTCCCGTGCCAGCTTATTCTTCAGAATTCTTACCGGATGCCCTGTGGCTTTTCCTGTTACAACTGTTCCCCTGTCTCCGGCCTTTATAATTGCCTTTTTGTAGTTTTCATGGGCTGTGCATTCGGAAGCGCATACAAAAATTGTACCCATCTGAACCCCTTGAGCACCAAGAGCCAGTACCGACACCAGGCCTCTTCCGTCAGCTATTCCTCCGGCTGCTATGACAGGAATTTTTACCGCATCGATTACCTGGGGCACCAATGCCATTGTAGTCAATTCTCCCACATGTCCCCCTGATTCTGTGCCTTCCGCTATTACGGCGTCAACACCCTCCTGCTCCATTTTTTTTGCCAGAGCTACAGCTGGGACTACCGGTATTACCTTTGTTCCGATATTTTTGAACCGGGCAATATATTTTCCCGGGTTTCCGGCACCTGTGGTAATAACAGGAACTTTTTCTTCATAAACAATATCTATGACCTCATCTACAAAGGGGGATAAAAGCATTATATTTACTCCGAAGGGTTTATCGGTAAGCTTTTTCACCTTTCTTATCTCATCTCTCACATAGCTTCCCGGTGCATTTCCCGCGCCTATTATACCCAGGCCTCCCGCATTGGATACGGCTGCCGCAAGTTCTGCAGTAGCAACCCAAGCCATTCCTCCCTGCAGTATGGGGTATTCTATATCTAATATTTCGCAGATTGAAGTCTTAAACATATTAATCCCTCCTGATGCTTTTCCATTTTAATACTGCCGATCCCCAGGTCAGGCCTCCTCCGAAGCCCACAAGTACAATAGTATCTCCATCCTTCAACAAACCTTTTCTGTTTGCTTCGTCAATAGCGATTGCAACTGAAGCAGAAGACATATTGCCGTATTTATCCAAGTTTATATATACCTTTTCATGGGCTATTTTTAATCTTTTTACTGAGGCTTCAATAATCCTTATGTTCGCCTGATGTGGTATAAAAAAGTCAACATCCTCCTTTGTAAGCCCGCATTTTCCCAATGCAATCTCAGCAGCATCCCCCATGATCTTTACCGCAAATTTAAATACCTCTTTGCCATCCATTTTCACATAATGCAATCTGTTTTGAACGCTCTCAACACTTGAAGGAATCCTTGACCCGCCGGCAGGTACTTTCAGAAGATCTCCTCCTCTTCCGTCCGCCCCAATGTATGTAGACATTATTCCATATCCCTCAGGTACCTCCGATACTATTGCTGCTCCTGCACCGTCACCGAATATAACACAGGTATTTCTGTCAGTAAAATCAAGTATTTTTGTCAGAGTCTCTGCACCGATTACAAGTATTTTGTTAAAGCTCCCTGCTCTTACAAAGCTGTCTGCAATGGAAAGCCCGTATAAGAACCCTGCACAAGCCGCTTCAAGATCAAAAGCAGCGGCATTGACTGCTCCAATATTCTTCTGCACTATGCAGGCTGTAGAAGGAAACATCATATCGGGAGTAACTGTAGAAACTATAATTAAATCGATTTCTTCAGGACTGAGATTTGCACTTGCCAGAGCCCTCATTGCCGCAATAGTTGCAAGATCAGAGGTGGCAGTATTTTCATCCGTCATTCTTCGTTCACTTATTCCTGTACGCGTTCTTATCCATTCGTCTGTGGTATCAACAGTTTTCTCCATATCCTGGTTTGTCACTATTTTATCCGGCAGGCAGCTTCCTGTTCCTATTATTCCTGCATTTCTAAGCTTGTTCATCAGTGTCTTCAACTCCCAACTTGATAATTTCTTCCATTATGGTATCCAGGCATTTGTTATCATATAGCATTTTTGCCTGTCTTATTGCATTTTTTATTGCTTTTGCATCCGAACTGCCATGGGCTTTTATCATAATGCCGTTAATACCCAGAAATGGTGCTCCTCCTACTTCAGTATAATCAAAGCTTTTCTTTATATTTTTCAAGCTGTCCATAAGCAGCATAGCCCCAAGCTTTGTTTTCAAGCTTTTCATAAACTCATTCTTAAGAAGCTTAAATAATGTCATAGCTACACCTTCTGTGGTCTTCAAAAGCACATTGCCGGCGAAACCGTCGCATACGCATACATCGCAGACTCCGCTGATAATATCCCTGGCTTCAGTATTCCCGATGAAATTTACCCCTGTATTTTTTATCAGAGTATAGCTCTGCTTGGTCAGTTCATTCCCTTTGGATGCTTCGGCACCAATATTCAAAAGTCCGACTTTTGGTTTTTTAATCCCCATTACCTTTTCCATGTATATGGATCCCATTACAGCATATTGCTGAAGATTTTTCGGCTTACTGTCCGCATTTGCCCCCGCATCAATAATCATGCAGCTCCCCTTTAATGTCGGCAGCAGCGGTGAAAGTGCCGGCCTGTCTATTCCTTTTATCCTTCCCACCTTAAGGAGGGAGCCTGCAAGAAATGCTCCGGTACTTCCTGCAGATACAAAAGCATCGCACTGTCCTTCCTTCACAAGCTTAAGGCCAATTACCATGGAAGAATCCTTTTTCTGCTTAATGGCACTTACAGGTGCTTCATCTGCGTTGATTATTTCTGAGGCTTCGATGATATTAACCTTTTGGTGATTTTTGTATTCCTCTCCAAGGTATTTCAATATCTCGTCCCTTAAACCGATTAAATAAAGCTCTGTTCCGTATTCTTTCAGTGCCAGAATAGATCCTTCGATAATTGCTCCAGGAGCATTGTCGCCTCCCATTACATCAACAGCTATCCTCATATTCAAACCTCCTATATGTTTCGCACTAAACATTTTGTATTGAATTCAAATAGTGTGAAACATTTTCCTTAATTCATATGTCGTGAAAATTACTTTAACTGGTTTTGTAATGATAAATCATTTTCACGACATATATAGCCGCTTCTTAGTCTAATTGCTGAAGGACACAAGGATGAATTTTCCTCTGAATACTTCAGCCTGCTTTACTCTTATAAAAACCCACACAAAATACTTGTTGCCTCTGGTTCTTACGACTTCTGCCTTTGCTATCAGCTTATCACCCGCAAATACGGGATTCTTGTACTTGATATTAGCAACTCCTATAAGAGCGACATTTGCATCAATTACCGCAATGGCAAGAGATTCGGCCTGTGCAAATATGTACTGCCCTTTCACTACATTTGTCTTTTCAAATGCAAGGTTATTATCAGTTTCAAGTATAGATATTCCGCTTACTCCAAGATTCAAATCAACCAGCTCTCCGAATATTTCCTTGCCATGAAGAGATCTGACCTTTGTATAGTTATCCTCTGCAACACTTTTTATTCTTTCTCTCAACTCCGGTACACCCAGCTCAAGCCTGTCAAGCCTTATAGTCTGTATGCTCACATTGAAGCTTTCCGCAAGTTCTTCATCAGTAAGAAAAGGGTCTGTCTTGATTCTGTCCAGCAAACTCGCCTGTCTTTCTTTCTTGCTAATGCCCCCCTGCTTCATATTCAAACCTCCAATACTCAGATATACTACTATAATTTAGTACCTGGTTCTAATACTAATATATAACACTTGACATTAAATATGCAACAGTTTTTTTTTAAAAAATACGGGGAGACACGGAGGAGGGAGACACGGAGGGAGACACGGGGACGTTTCGCGTGTCCCACTTCCAGTGGGACAGGGGAAACGTCCCCGTGTCTCCGCGAAACGTCCCCGTGTCTCCCTCCCCGTGTCCTCCCCCGTGTCTCCTCCCCGTGTCTGCAAAAAATAAATAAGACAGGGGACTTCCCTTGTCTTATCATGAATTTTTTATTATTCTTCTGTCTTTATAACCGTTCTGTTCTTATAATAACCGCAAGATTTGCATACCCTGTGAGGAAGCTTCGGCTCATGGCACTGCGGACATGCAACCAGTCCCGGCAAAGCCAATTTCCAATTAGCTCTCCTTTTATCTCTTCTCGATTGTGAGTGTCTTCTCTTCGGTAAACCCAATATAAACACCTCCTTACTTTCTGTCCAGCAGCTTGCTTAAAGCTTGCATCCTTGGATCAACTTCTTCGCTTTTGCATTGGCAGTCGATACTGTTCTTATTCTTTCCGCATACAGTACACAGTCCTTTGCAGTTGGCCCTGCAAAGCGGCTTCATGGCAAGCTTGGCTGCTATATCTCCAATAACAAGGTCTGTTATGTCCGCCTTGTCTCCTCTGTATATATAATAGTCTTCCTTGTCATCCGCTATATCTTTGACAAAAACATAATTTGAATCTGCCTGAACTTCTTCAGTGAAGATTTCCAAACATCTGGAACATGTCCTCTCCACTGTTGCGGTAATCGTAAGATCAACACTTATCTTTCCTTCATAGTTGACCGCACTGCCTTTCACCGTAATGGGAGAAACTATATTCAAATTCTCACCGCAGAACACAATAGTACTGTCAATAGGATATTCTATTATTTCGAATCTCTCTTTTACACCTTCGGATTTAGATATCCCTGCAAAATTAAGTTCCATTCAACCACCTGTTATTTTCTCTCTGATTAACAAATTTTATTATACAAATCAATATATATTTTGTCAAGCAAAAACACTTCACACCGCTTGTGTTAGTATTTACAATGCATTCTAAAAAAATAAGCGGCTCGCGCCGCATTATTTTTTATTTTTTTGCCTTCCCTGCAAGCTCCGCTGTATCCCTTGCAATCATGAGTTCTTCATTGGTAGGAATAAGCAGAACTCTCACCTTTGAGCCATCCTTGGACACATCAGTTTCTTTTCCTCTGACATTGTTTTTCGCCTCATCCAGCTCAACGCCAAGGAATGACATGTCTTTGCATATACTGCTTCTCATTGATGCGGAGTTTTCCCCGAGGCCCGCTGTGAATACGATTGCATCAACACCGTTCATTACGGCCGCATATGCGCCTATATATTTCTTTACATAATGAACATATACGTCAAGGGCAAGCTGCGCTCTTTCATTGCCTTTATTGGCGGCTTCTTCAATATCCCTGAAATCACTGCTGACTCCCGATATGCCCAAAACGCCGGATTTTTTATTTAGTATTTCATCAGCCTTGGCAACGCTGATATTTTCTTTTTCCATAAGGAATTTAATTATTGCAGCATCTATGTTGCCTGATCTTGTTCCCATTGCAAGCCCTTCAAGAGGTGTAAAGCCCATGCTGGTATCCACCGATATTCCGTTCTTCACTGCTGTAATGCTTGCACCGTTTCCTAAATGACATGTAATAATCTTAAGCTCTTCAACAGGCTTTCCAAGCATTGCCGCTGCCCTCTCAGCCACATATTTGTGGGATGTGCCGTGGAAGCCGTATCTTCTTATCCTGTACTTTTCATAATATTCATAGGGAATTGGGTAAATGTATGACTTTTTTGGCATAGTCTGATGGAAGGCCGTATCAAACACTCCAACCATAGGCACTTCCGGCATAATCTGCTTGCATGCCTCTATACCCATTATATTAGGCGGGTTATGCAAAGGAGCTAAACTTATGCATTCCTTCAGTGCATCCATAACTTCTTCTTTAAGAAGCACTGAATATGCAAACTTCTCACCTGCGTGCACGACTCTATGTCCAACTGCAGTTATCTCTCCCATATCCTTTATTACGCCGTATTCTTTGTCTCTCAATGCATCAACCACTGTCTGCAATGCCTCTTTGTGCGTCGGCATGGGCCTTTCTATTCTTATTTTGTCGAAGCCCTTTGGCTGATGATTAAGTACTGAGCCGTCAATTCCGATTCTTTCCGCAAGACCTTTGGCGATAACTTCTTCATTCTCCATATCTATGAATTGATACTTCAATGACGAGCTGCCGCAGTTAATAACCAAAATTTTCATTCGTTTACGTACCTCCCATTATATATTGTGCATGTAAGAATTTCTATACTAATCGTCGTTTTCCCTGCTTTTTTGTAAAAATATTAACAAAGATTATTATCCCCATAATGAGATTTTTTCAATACCTACTATAAATATTCATTTGCCTGCGGATAATATGGTAAAATGAATTTGAGGTTCCGAAGGTTAGGTTTGGGAGGTAATAATGATGAAAACCGTAGGAATAGTATCCGAGTATAATCCTTTTCATAACGGTCACAAATACCATATCCGAGCCGCAAAAGAAGCCTGCGGTGCAGATTATGCCGTCTGCATTATGAGCGGAAGCTTTGTGCAAAGGGGCGAACCGTCAATATTCGATAAATGGTCCCGGTCAAAATCGGCAGTTATGAACGGAGCTGACCTGGTAATCGAGCTTCCTGTTGTGTATGCCTGCCAGCCGGCGGAAATATTTGCGGCCGGAGCGGTAAAGATATTAGATTCCCTGGGGGTTGTTGACCATATCTGTTTTGGAAGCGAACTGGGGGATACCGGCGCACTGCACCGGTTAGCCAATTTGCTTCAAAATGAGCCGGAAGCCTTTAAACATCTGGTAAAAGGGCAGCTCGGCCGGGGTGTTTCTTATCCCAAAGCTGTTTCCAACGCATTGTCCCATTATGCATCCGATGATATTCATTATGCTTCCGATGATATTTTGAAGAATCCCAATAATGTACTGGGTATTGAATATATTAAAGCTCTCAAGTCTTTGAATAGCTCTATTACACCTGTTGCCGTAAAACGTATCGTAAGCGGTTATAATGATAATACAATTGCAGGAAGCATCGCAAGTGCCACTGCAATAAGAAATGAAATAAAAGAAGGCGGAATCTCCGACAAGGTTCGAATGTCCCTGCCCGGAAGCTCCATAGATATTATAAGTGTAAATCTGAGGATGAACAGGCATCCTGTTTATATGAATGATTTTTCGGATATACTGCTGTACAAGCTTAGGACAATGGAAAAATCCGAGCTTTTGAAATACCCTAATGTTAAGGAGGGAATAGAAAACAGGCTTAAGAAATATGCAGCAGCCAGCACCAATTGCGAAGATCTGATTGAAGCTGTCAAAACAAAACGTTACACAAGAACCTACATCCAGCGCCTGCTGTGTCACGTGCTCCTTGATATCAAGAATGCAGACATATCCATGTTCAAAAGCCGGGAATGCCCGTCTTATGTTAGAGTACTGGCTTTCAACAATAATGGAAAAAAACTTATCAAAATGATAATGGACTGCTGCCCTTACCCTGTGATTTCAAAGGTGGCGGATTTCAGATGCACCGATAAAAGAATAATAAAAATGTTTTCATATGATATACAGGCTACAGACATTTACAACCTGGCATACAGGACATCTGAATTCAGGAAAGCTGCGGAGGATTATTTTACCTCTCCCTATTATCACAGGGAGTAATACTCTCTGTTCATTCATAATATCATATCCCTCTAAATATAAATATATTAATTAAAATACTTATGCTTAGAGGTTCCTTATGAAAAAAGGCACTATTTCCACCTTTGCTTATTCCTTTATCTTCTGTATCCTTGTGACATTCATAATCAGATATCCGGGAGAGGCTTTTGCAGCTTCACTTGATGGTTTGAAGCTATGGTTCAATGTGGTCTGCCCCGCACTTCTGCCCTTCTTTATCTGTGTTGAAATCTTAATTGGCCTGGGTATTGTCAGACTGTTCGGTTCCGCCTTCCGTCCCCTTATGGGTCCGGTATTCAATGTGCCCGGGGAAGGCTCCTTTGATTTTTTTATGAGTATATCCTCCGGGTATCCTGTAGGCGCAAAAATTACCGCAGAACTGTACAGCAAAAACCTGTGTACTCTTGCTGAAGGGCAGAGGCTGCTGAGCTTGTGCAGCACCTCGGGGCCTTTGTTCATAATAGGTGCGGTTGCCACCGGAATATTGAACAATCCGGCCTTAGGCTCCTTTATTGCAATTGCCCACTACCTGTCAGCCATCACAATCGGGTTTGCAATGCGTTTTTATGGGAAAGAAAATCCCCGCATCAGGGAAAAATATATATCAAATCCTATTGCTGAAATGATGGAGTACAGAAGGAGAGACGGACGTACTTTCGGAATGCTGATGAGAGATGCGGTAAAGAACGGAATCGACCTGATACTTATGATAGGCGGTTTTATTATCTTCTTTTCTGTGATAACCGGCATGCTGAGAATATCAGGCTTTCTCGAATGGTTCTCCCTCAGCCTTTCAAGGGCAATCCCCCTTAAGAGCATAACTCCCGATATTATATCCAGTCTGCTTATCGGCTTACTGGAAGTAACCAACGGGGCGAAGTCATGTGCCTCTCTCCGGGTGCCCTTAATATACAAGGCTGCCATAACGAGTTTCATGATAGGATTTGGAGGGCTTTCAGTAAATGCCCAGGTGATGAGTATAATATCCGGAACGGATCTTAAGCTCGGTATTTATTTCATTACCAAGCTTTTTCAGGGAATTGCGGCTGCATTCTACTCCTATGTACTGGTTGCCTGGTTTTCTGATCTTCAGGTTTTTAACCTTCCGGCAGAATCATTTGTGCAAAATACGATCCTGGAATACAGCTTTTTGCGGGTATTGGTTACCTCTGCCGCAAATATGCTGATAATATTGCTTTTTATGTCCGCGGTGCATATTAAAGGTACATGGGGACGTTTCTCCTGTCCCAAATGAATAAATTAAAAGGGTACAAGAGAAACGTCCCCCTTGTACCACTTATCAGCTCTTGTAATTCTTAAGCTCATCCCTGTTGTTCCTTATTGTTTCTATTATTTTTTCCGTGTGTTTTTCAAGTTCCGCCAGCAGCTCGTCCGCGTATGCTTTGGAACCCAGCCTTATCTTTTTGGCATCTATCTGAGCAGCAATAATAAGTTCTTTTGCCTGTTCATTTGCCTTTTTTATTATATCACTTTCATCAATAAGCTCCTGAACCTTTTTGTCAGCTTCCTTCTTAAGTATTTCAGCTTCTTTTTCAGCTTCGGCAAGAATCCTCTGACGTTCTTCCTTAACCTTGTTCAGTTTCTCTTCGCATTCTTTTCTCAGATTTTCAGCTTCTTTTTTTGCTTCTATAAGTATTTTCTGCCTTTCTTCCTTAATCCATTGAGCCTGTTTTATCTCATCGGGCAGCTTTATTCTTATTTCCTTTATTATTTCCTGCAATTCTTCCTTATTAATCATGGACTTACTTGATAAGGGCAGATTCGGCGCCTTATCCAGTATATCTTCAAGGGCGTCGAGCAGCAGCATAACCTCCATAATACCAACCTCCCTGTAATAATTCATTTGTGAATATTTATTTCACACGTATGATAGTCCGTGCCTGAACCGCTATTTAAGCCTTTCATAAATCTCCTTCTCAATAATTTCCGGTACCAGCCCTCTTATGCAGCCTCCAAATCCTGCAACTTCCTTTACCAGGCTGGAACTCAGATATGAATATCGGCTGCTAGTCATTATGAACACCGTTTCTATTTCCTGATTGAGCTTCTTATTCATATGAGCCATTTGCAGCTCATATTCAAAGTCTGAAACTGCCCTTAACCCTTTAACTATTACATTTGCGTTTTTACTCTTGCAATAATCAATCAAAAGCCCCGAGAAACTGTCAATTTCAACATTCTTTATATCTCCGCATGTCCTTTTTAGTATGTCCACTCGTTCCTCAACAGAAAAAATCGGATTCTTACTCGGATTGCTCAATACTGCTACAATAACCCTGTCAAAAAGTGCTCCGGATCTTTTAATAATATCAATATGTCCGTTAGTAGCAGGATCAAAGCTTCCGGGATACACTGCTATTTTCAAAATTACTCCTCCTTTTGCTGCGACTGTTCGTCAATAGAATAAAATGATAGTATTGTATTTCCATATTTCTTGAAACGGTATAAGAATAGCTTCCCCACTTTTTGCGGCATATCCTCCTTTGAATCATGCTCAACTACAATCAAACCGGATTGTGTAAGAATATTTTTATTATCAATTTCCTTCAAGGCTGATTCAGCCATTCCCATACTGTAAGGAGGATCAATAAAAATTAAATCAAAACTCTTTCCATGTTCGTGCAATTTGTTGATTGCCGTCCCGTAGTCCGTATTATATACTTCAGCACAATCCTTGATATTCAGACGGTTCAGGTTTCCCCTCAGTACCTTTATGCTTTTGATGCCGGAATCAATGAATACCACATGCTTTGCCCCGCGGCTCAATGCTTCAATGCCTATTCCTCCGGTACCGCTGAACAAATCCAGAAAAACGCTGTCAATTACAGCATCCCCAAGTATATTAAAAAGAGATTCCTTAACCATATCAGAGGTAGGGCGGATGTCCCTGCCCTCAATGGGATCAAGCCGTCTTCCCTTATACTCTCCTGCAATAACCCGCAAAAGATTACCTCCAAGTCTTTTATTGTCAATAACACCGATTGATTTTGCCCATTTCAATTACATTTTAACATAAATACTATTTTTATACAAAAATTTATTAATATCGCGCGGCAATTATATAAGGAATATAATATGCACCTGCGCATATTATATCATAAATGTCAGGGAATCGACAGATTCTGCGATATGAGAAAGCTGTCATTAACAGTCTGATAAAAATGGGGGCCTTTTATAAATGTATTTAAAGGAAGGTATGTAAAATAATTTTAATTGAATAAAAAAAACTTATTTGAACAACATATATATCAGGGACGTTAGTTATTTGTAACTAAATTTCCCCATAGAGCTCTTCCTTCAATTTCTCCTCTCCCGATACTGATGTCAATGCTTTAACATTGAATTAGAGTGTTGTCATCAGTATTTTTTCGCTAAAAAAATGACGCTGACCTATGCAGCCAGCGCCTTTCTTTTTCTTTTACCTTTATCTTTTATCTTCTTCCTGACATGCTTCTTTCTGCCTGTTCAATCATTCTTCTTACCATTTCTCCGCCTACTTTTCCGCACTCCCAGGATGTCTTATCACCATTATAGCCTGTAAGATCCGTTCCTAATTCAGTAGCTATCTGATCCCTGAAAGTCTTCAAAGCAGCCTTTGCTTCCGGTATCAAGGTCCTGTTTGATGTGGTATTTCTTGGCATATGTAGCACCTCCTGTTTGTATTACGTGTATAAACCGCAATAGTCCCGTCGAATGCAGCCCCGATGCAGCGTAAATGCTTGGTGCGGTTTATGTATTATTAATTTACTCCGTTTACAGTTTTTTAAACACTGTAAATTATGTTAACTTAGGAAAATATTCGAGGCCTAATTAAGCGTTATTTCATCCAGCATCTTCTGGAACCTTTGATCCAGTATTTCTTTCATCTTCTTGTAATCCTCATTGGAAAGCTTATTATTTTCATATATGTATTCTACTGCTTCCTTTGACAGCTTAAGAAGCTTCGCATCGCGAAAAACATCAGCAAGCTTGAAGCCGGGAAGCCCGTGCTGTCTTTGCCCAAGTACCTCCCCGCTTCCGCGGAACTCCATGTCCTTCTCGGCTACCTCAAAGCCATTTTCCGTTTTTGTCATATACTTAAGCCTTTCCTGCGCTATTTCATTCCCTGTATCAGAAATTAATATGCAATAGGATTGGTGTCCGCCTCTTCCGACTCTGCCCCTCAACTGGTGCAACTGGGCCATTCCGTATCTGTCAGCGTCTTCTATTACCATGTAGGCGGCGTTGGGGATATTTACTCCTACTTCAATTACAGTTGTTGATACAAGTATATGAATTTCTTTTTCCCTGAACCTGTACATTACTTCATTCTTCTCATCGGCTTTCATTCTTCCGTGAAGCAATCCCACATTATAGTTCCGGAAGTATTTATTTTTTAGTTCCTCACTGTACTCTATCGCTGATTTAAGCTCCAGCTTGTCGGACTCTTCAACAAGCGGGCATACAAAATATGCCTGCCGCCCTTCATCAAGGCCCTTTTTGACAAAATTCATAAGCCTTTCCTTTTTGGCGGAATCTATGAAATAAGTCTCTACTTTTTTTCGACCGGGAGGCATTTCATCTATTATTGACACATCAAGATCCCCGTATACTATAAGTGAAAGTGTTCTTGGTATGGGAGTTGCAGTCATAACCAGCATATCCGGATTTTCCCCTTTTGCCGAAAGCAATGCTCTCTGTCTTACGCCGAACCTGTGCTGTTCATCGGTAATAACAAGTCCAAGCTTATCAAAGCTTACACTGTCTTGAATGATTGCATGGGTTCCCACAACCACGTCTATTTTTCCTTCTTTTATTCCCTCCAGCACTTTTTGTTTTTCCTTCCCTGTCATTCCGCCCTTCAGCAGTGCAATTTCAACACCTGTGTTTTTGAGCAGGTTTGTTAAAGTCTCCATATGCTGTTCTGCGAGTATTTCCGTAGGTACTATCATTGTGCCCTGATATCCGCTTCTTACACATTTGAACAGTGCAAGAGCGGCAATGACCGTCTTGCCTGAACCCACATCCCCCTGTACAAGCCTGTTCATAATGCCCGAACCTTCCATGTCTTTGCTGACTTCCTCAAAAACCCTTTCCTGTGCTGAAGTAAGCTTGAAAGGCAAATGTTCAATAAACTCTTTTATTTCACTTGTCTTTTTAAACCTGATACCCTTTTGCCCGGCGCTGTTCAGCTTTTTTATATGTATCAACCCGGACTGCAGCATAAAAAACTCTTCAAATATCAGCCTTTTCCTTGCCAGCTTCAGCTTATCCATAGACTCCGGATAATGAATATTGCTGATGCAGAAATTAATCTCGGCAAGTCCGTATTTTCTCCGCAGTTCTTCCGGAAACAAATCCGCCTGCTTTTCAGCATGTTTTAATGCTGCGTATACCGCCTTTCTTATATCCTTTTGTGACAGGCCTTCAGTAAGGGAATAATACGGCGTTATTCTCATCAGGTTTATGCTTTCACTGTCTGACAGCCTCTCATACTCGGGGACCTCCATGACCAGATCCTTCCCGATGCGCTTTACCTTGCCGTGCATCAGTACTTCGTCCCCTTCCCTGAAAGCATTTTTAATGAATCTGTTGTTGAACCACACTGCATTCAACCTGCCTGTATCATCAAATACCGTCAGCTTTGTAATAATAAGCCTGCTCCTGGTTCTGCCCTCCTGGGCCTTTCCTGCGGCACGCACCCTTACGGTACAGCTTTCATCGGGCATTATATCCCTGATTTTTGTAATCTCGCTTTTATCTTTATAACCCCTCGGAAAGTACTCCAGCAAATCACCGATAGTGTACAGGCCAAGCTTATTAAAAAGCCTGGCCTTTACCGGTCCTATTCCCTTTAAATTGGTTATGGAATCTTCAGTATAATTCATTTGTACACCTCAATAATTTATTCTACTGAGAGTATATAATAATACAGAGGCTGTCCGCCGAAGTGCAGTTCTATTTCGCAGTTATTGTACAGTTCGCCGATTTCTTCCTTCAGCTTCAGGGCTTCATCTTCATTCACTTCGCTGCCATAGTAGATGGATATCAAAGAAGAGTCTTCATCTACCATATCATCAAGAACCTTATGGCTGACTTCAAGAATATCATTGCCTACCCCGCTGATTTTCCCTTCAACCATGCCAAGTACATTACCCTCTTCTATATTTATTCCGTCATAGTTGGAATTTCTCACTGCATAGGTAACCAAACCTGACTTTACGTTTGTAATTGCCTTTTCAATCTTTTTATTGTTTTCCTCAATTTCCTTATCATGATTAAGCGCCATAAGTGCGGATATCCCCTGAGGGATGGATTTTGTCGCCGCAACTATAACATTTTTATCAGACATTGACTTTGCCTGATTTGCGGCAAGAATGATATTGCTGTTATTTGGGAATATATATATCGTTTCAGCATTGATTTTATTCACACTGTTTAATATATCCTCAGTACTTGGATTCATTGTCTGCCCGCCTTCTATTATTTCGTTTGCCCCCAAGTCCTTGAATATGGAAGATATGCCTTCTCCCATTGCAACAGCTATGGTTCCATACCTCTCCATAGGTTTTGGAGCTTGTTCCGCTTCTTCCGCAGCTTTGTGCTCCTCCTTATTAAACAGCAGTTCATTGTGCTGTTCCCTCATATTATCTATCTTTATCCTGGAAAGCTCACCTTGGGCCATCGCCAGTTCCAGCACCCTGCCAGGGTTGTTGGTATGTATATGAACCTTCAAAAGATTCTCATCCCCAACAACAAGAAGTGAGTCTCCAATCGGCAATATTTCGTCTCTGAACTTTTCCAGCCCGAGTTTTCTTCCTTTTATAAAAAATTCGGTACAATAGCCGAACACAATTTCCTCTTCTTTAAACAGCGGCCTGTCATGCTCTTCATCATCTGCTGCAGCTTTCAGTTCTATCATTTCACCCGTCTTCAGGTACTGATACATTCCTTCAAATATATATATAAGTCCTTTTCCGCCTGCATCAACAACTCCGGCGTTCTTAAGCACCTGAAGCATTTCAGGGGTCCTGCGCAATACACTGTTTGCCTTCTCTATTATTTCTTCCCAAAATAGTACATTATCCTCAAAGTTCTCTGAAACCTTCATTGCATACTCTGCTGTTTCGCGAATGACTGTAAGAATAGTCCCTTCAGTAGGCTTCATTATTGCTTTGTAGGCAGTATTGGAGCCTTCCGTAAGTGCATTGGCCAATAAATTTACATCCATACTTTTTTGATTCTTCAATGCCTTGGCAAAGCCTCTCCATATTTGTGAAAGTATAACTCCCGAATTGCCCCTTGCTCCCATAAGGGAACCATTGGCAGCGGCATTGGCCACGCTTTGTATTTCAATACTCTTGACAGCTATGATTTCCTTCACAGCCAGATGCATTGTAAGCGACATATTTGTTCCGGTGTCGCCGTCAGGTACAGGAAATACATTCAGAGAGTTTACGATTCCTTTATTGTTTTCCAGATTATTTGCGCCGGATAAAAACATGTTTCTTAACTGTATACCATCAATATTTTTTGTTGACAAGATATGTACCTCCTTTCCAGAGTTATACTCTGACGCCCTGTACATTTATATTTACTTTTTTTACTTTCAAGCCTGTCAGGTTTTCTACAGTATATTTTACCTTACTGATAATATTATCTGCAATAGTTGATATCTTTGTACCAAATTCGACAACAATATATAAATCCACTATTATCTCTTCACCTTCTGTTGTAACCTTTACACCTTTAGCAAGGTTTTCTCTCTTAAGAAGCTCAACCAGGCCGTCTTTAGCATTCTTGCTTGCCATTCCTACCAAACCGTAGCATTCAGTAGCTGCAAGTCCTGAAATGGTTGCCAAAACATCATCTGTTATATTAACTTCACCGTACTGAGTTTTGTATATGGCAGACATGTGATCTCCTCCCGCTTTTTATTATTATTATATATTATAACGCATCAGCAGTAAATTTTTCGAATTTAGAAAAATTTTCTTACTTTCGCCTCATAATAAGTATGTTATATGATACAAATAATACTATCAAATTGTGACATAATAAATGATACTATAATTTGCCCGTATAAGTAAAGTACATTATAGGATTGCGTCAACACCGCCATTCTTCAGCCTTGCAGCCCTTAAAAACATATTGTTGCCATTTATAACGGGTTGTGTTAAAATATATTTGTTTTTATAAGGAGGTGTATTCCATGGCGAGACATTGCGAGGTTTGCGGAAAAGGCATGATTTCCGGAAATAAGGTAAGCCACTCAAACAGACATAGCCGCAGGATCTGGCTGCCTAACGTCAGAACTGTAAAAGCCGTAGTAAACGGTACTCCACAGAGATTGCATGTATGCACCAGATGTTTAAGATCGGGTAAAGTACAGAGGGCAATATAACAAGGCTAAAATCGAAAATAAAAGCGCGATTCAGCGCTTTTTGTCTTTTTTGAAATAACATCTCTCAATATTTTATAAGGAATATTCCGATGCTAATAAGGCAGATTGCCGAGAACATTACCCAGCCTATTGCAGGAACCAGGACGGCAAAGAGTATTCCCAGCCCTATGCAGAATGCAAGGAAGCCAGTCAGTTTTTTTCGTTTTAATAAACTCATGATGTCATTCCTCCTAACTACATAAAAAAGCAATTGTACAGCAGAAATCCTATCATTGCGACAGCTGCCGCCACTGCAAAACACCATAGAAAAAGCGGCATGAATCTTGAAACAAGAAAGACAGACAGTATGATACACAAGCAGCCGGCATATCTCTTATATGTATACCTCATTGTTGAATCCCCCTGACGGAATAATGGCAAAAAAAGATAAAAACCCTACATTATATAATACTAATGCAGAGTCATATTTGACACGGATTTTTCAAGCCGACAAGCTGATTTTTTTCTCTCGGGTTTCTAATCCTCCGACTTAATTACCAGCAGAAAGCCTTTCTTAATGGTTATACTTACGGTTTCTTCCTCAAAATAATTGCTGACGCCATACGGGTTCCCCAGCTCCATAACTGCATTCTCAAGCTCGTAATGGGCTCCCCTGGTACTCAGTCCTTCTACTTTCCCTGTATAGGGTATAAGGGAGAAAAACTCACCTTTATTCCCCTTCAGTGTAATGGAATCCCCAATCATCCTGATACAATTCTTGTTGTCTATTATGCTCATGGGTATGTTCCGCCGGATTCCAAGCATCAACAGAGAGATATTTGCAATCATATGGTCAATCCGGCTCCCTGTCGCTCCCAGCAATATTATTTCCGTCGAGAAGTCCAGTGCGTATTCCACACATATGTGTGTATCGGTCTTATCCTTCTCCTTGGGGTACTGTATGACTTCAACGCCTTTTTTCCTGAAAAAATCTATATACTGGGCCGGTGATGAATCCATGTCTCCTATTATTACATCAGGAGTCAGATTCATATTCATTGCGTGCCTTGTACCGCTGTCCGCACAGATAACCCTGTCTGCAGACCTGACAATACCGCTGCAGAATTCATAATCCTTTATTTCACCGCCGCTGATTATTACAGTTTTCATTATTTACTTATGCCTGCTTCCTTCATAATTCTTATTGTTTCCGGTATGTTTCCCGAGTTAAAAATTGCCGAACCTGCAACAATTATATTAGCCCCGCTCATGACAACCTGCCGGATATTGTCAGGCCCTATTCCTCCGTCAACCTGCAAATCAACGGACAGATTCTTTTTCTCAATGAGGCTTCTTACCTTTGATATCTTTTCATAAGCGGAATTAATAAATCTTTGTCCTCCAAAGCCGGGGTTTACACTCATAATCAATACCATATCCAAATCCTCTATAATATGCTCCAGTACATTGACAGGAGTGGCAGGATTCAATGCCATACCCGCTTTCAGGCCCTTTGCCTTTATCATTTGCAGCAACCTGTGCAAATGTACCGAAGCCTCTGCATGTACTGTAATGATATCGGCACCGGCTTCCGCAAAATCATTTATGTATAACTCAGGATTGTCAATCATAAGATGCACATCAAAAACCAGGCTGCTTTTTGCCCTCAAGCTTTTTACAACAGCCGGGCCTATGGTTATATTCGGAACAAAATGTCCGTCCATAACATCAACGTGAAGCCAATCAGCACCTGCCCTCTCCACTGTACCTATATCCCTCTCCAGATTCGCAAAATCCGCAGATAATATAGACGGCGCAATCTTAATCATTTATAATTCCTCCCCCCAGTACTCTTCAATTCATTTAACAGAGATATGTAGAAATCATATCTTATATTGTGTATCTTGCCCTCGAGTACTGCCTCTCTTATCCCGCAGCGGGGTTCCTTATCATGGATGCAATTAACGAATTGGCAATTCTTGTGGCTTTCAAATTCCGGAAAGCAGCTTTCAAGCTTCGACAGCTCCAGTTCGCCAATATCAAGAGAGGTAAACCCCGGAGTGTCCGCTACCATGCCGCCCTCATCAAGCTTTATAAGCTCTGCATGCCTCGTGGTATGCGTGCCTCTGTCTATTTTTTTGCTCAGGTCTCCGATCTTTAGCTTCAGCCCCGGCTGAATGCAGTTCAGCAGCGATGACTTTCCCGCACCGGAGGGGCCTGCGAAAACCGAAACCTTATCTTTAAGTATTTCCTGCAGCTGCTCTATCCCGACTTTTGTTTTCGCGCTGGTGGTTATTACCTTATAGGGAATACCCTCAAGCATTCTGACCACATCAAGATAGTGGCCATCCGGGTCCAAATCTATTTTGTTTATACAAACTATGACATTCAGATTCTTATACTCCGAATAAACCAGGAACTTCTGCATAAGCACCATGTTTATATCAGGCTTTTTTGCCGCAAATACTATCACAGCCTGGTCAATGTTGGCTACAGTCGGCCTTATTAGCTGGTTTTTCCTCTCCAGAATGCTGATAATATAACCCTGCAGGCTTCCCGCATCAACATCAATTTCAACATGGTCCCCTATTAAAGGTGTTATGTTCTTTAACCTGAATTTGCCTCTGGCACGGCACTCGTATACCCCTTCCCCTGTGTCAACATAGTAGAATCCGCCGATGCCTTTTACTATAACACCTTTCTGCATACATTCCCTCCTCGTTAAAAGTTGTGTGCTACGCTTTCGTGCAAGCTGTCATTTATATATACTTCAAAAATTACATTCCCTACACCGCTTACCGGTATTTCCAGGGGGCTGTCGGTTGATTTGTGAATACTTTCATATATTCTGCTGCTTATTTCATTCTGTACTTTATATACCGTCACCTTCATACTCTCAAGCTCCGGCGGCAGTGTGAAACGAAGCTTGAAGCTGGAGGGTACAGGCTCCGGCTTATAGTTGTTGACGACAAAATCCACTACGCTTTTCCTGCTGACCTCAGTGCCCGGCCTTATGCTCTGCTCCAGCACTGTGTCTGCGGGCTGCTCACTGTTGCTGTCATAGGATATGTTTCCCAATATAAGGTCTTTGATAATCAGATCCGTCTTAACATCTTCAATATCTGCTCCAAGATATGAGGGCATTATGAATTTTTCCGGCCCTATACTTATTACATAGTCTATTGTAGTCCCTTCATCAACACTGATACCCGGAGCTATGCTCTGCCTTATTACAAAACCATTGGGATATTCGCTGTATTCCTGGTCAAAGGAACCCTCAACCAGTCCTTCTCCTTCAAGTATGAGCTTGACCTTGTCATAGCTTTCGCCTTCAAGCTTCGGGACTACAACCTTCCTGGGCCCTTTGCTTACAACAACCTTTACGGGATTGGTTATCTTGTTCTTCTCGTTGGGCTTGGGATTTTGGCTGATAATGCTTCCTTCGGGAATATCCTTGTTAAATACCCTTTCGGTAACTTCCAGTATAAGGCTGAGAGCACTTAGCTTTTCCCTTGCCTCTTCTTCGCTATTGTTCCTGATGTCAGGAACCTCCACGTCCTTTACGGTAAAGAGGCTGTTAACGAACAATATTCCTCCGCCCAGCAGCAAAGCCAGCAGTAATCCCCCAAAAACAGCGACAATAGTAAGCTTTACGTTCCTTTTATTCTGTACGGGTTTATCCTTTCCCTCGGCTACCTTTGGGATTGGATCAACCGAATAATCATCAATGAGGATTTTTTCTTCTTTTCCTTCATTCAGTTCCTTGCTTTCCGGTTCTTCAATAATATCAACCGCTGCTTCCTTGTCAATTATTTTTATAGGCTCAAGGACCCTGGTACTTTCATCGGTATACCTGTTTTTCTTTACAAAGTCTCCGTTAGGCATTACCAATGACTGTCTGAGGTCATTTATTATCTCCGAAGCGCTGTTATACCTTTTGGATACTTCCTTTTCCATACACTTCATTATTATTGCTTCAATGGCCTTCGGTATCCTGGAGTTAATCCCGGAGGGAGGCTCCGGCTCTTCCTGTATATGCTTCAAAGCAACAGCAATAGGAGAATCACCTTCAAAAGGAAGCCTTCCCGTAAGCATTTCATACATTACGACTCCCAGTGAATAAATATCCGATTTCTCATCGACATATCCTCCCCTTGCCTGTTCGGGTGAGAAATAATGCACAGAGCCGATTACGTTGCCTGTATTTGTTATAGTGCTTGAAGACACGGCCCTGGCTATTCCAAAATCCGTGACTTTCACAGAGTTGTCTTCCCGTATCAGTATATTGTGAGATTTTATATCCCGGTGAACTATATTGTTTTTATGGGCTTGTTCCAATGCATAACATATCTGAATTGCTATATTGGTGGAATATTCCACTCCCAAGGTCCCTTTGCTCTTTATAAGCTCTTTAAGAGTCTGCCCCTTGATGTACTCCATAACTATATAATAGCTGTTGTTTTCGGTTCCTACGTCATAAATCCCGACAATATTCGGATGTGAAAGACTGGCTGCCGATTGCGCTTCTCTCCTGAACTTCTTGACAAATTCCTCATCTTCGGTAAATTCCGACCTCAAAACCTTTATAGCAACATATCTATTCAACAGTCTGCATTTTGCTTTATACACCAAGGCCATTCCGCCGCCGCCAACTTTTTCCAATATTTCATATCTATCTCCCAATACTCTACCTATCATTATCTTCACCACCCTTACAAACCTGAATAGCTACGGCTGTTATATTGTCATAGCCGCCCTTTTCCTTGGCTTTTTCTATCAGAAGCTCGCAAGCCCCGTTTAAATCAGAAGCAGCATTCATTACACCGGCTATATCCTCTTCACACACCGCATTTGACAGCCCATCAGTGCAAATTAGTATAAGATCGCCGCTCTGCATATCATATTGGTATACATCCGGTTCAATTGAGTATTCCGTTCCAAGGGCTCTTGTAATGACGTTTTTCTGCGGATGATTAGATGCATCCTCCGGTTTTATGGTACCTCTCTTTACCAACTCCGCAACCAGGGAATGATCCTCCGTAAGCCTTGATATGTCTTTCCCCCTGATAAGGTATATCCTGCTGTCGCCTACATGTCCTATGTATATGCTGCTGTCCTTTGCAAGCACCATTGAAAGGGTTGTTCCCATACCAAGGCAGTTGCTCTTAAGTATAGACGTCTTGTAAATCTTTTCGTTGGCATACATAATTGCATTTCTGACAAGATCCTTAATTTCTTCATCTCCCGCCATAAGGGTTCCGATACTATTTTTTATGTAAGAAGCTACCTCCTGTACCGCCATTGAACTTGCTACCTCTCCTGCATTATGTCCTCCCATGCCGTCGGCAACAATGTATAAATACGTGCTGTCGATGTCCTCAAGTTTTTCGCATAAAAATCTGTCCTCATTTACTTTTCTGACCAGACCTATGTCCGTCCTGCCGGCTGACCTCATTAAATCACCTCAAATATACTCTTAGCCGAATTAAAATTGCCTTCGGTTTTCATTACAAAAAAAATATTTCGACAAAACATATAAAAAACCTCTAACAAATTCAAATATTTGTGACTCCCTGCCGATTTATGTGCTTCTGCCTCAGCTGCCCGCAGGCTGCGTCAATTTCACTGCCCAATTCCCTTCTGACGGTTGTTTCAATTCCGAAGCCCTCAAGAGCGGCCTTAAAGGAATTTATCCTCTCCTTGGAGGCTTTTGAAAAATTTTTCCCCTCCACTTTATTCACCGGAATAAGATTCACATGGCAGAGCATTCCTTTTAGCAGTGTTCCCAACTTATGGGCATCCTTAACACTGTCGTTGACATCTTTTATCAATGCATATTCAAAGGTAATCCGCTTATTTGTCATATTTATATAGTATCTGCACGCTTCCATAAGCTTCTCAATGTTATATTTCCTGTTTATGGGCATTATTCTGCTCCTGGCCTCATCATCAGCTGCGTGCAGTGATATCGCCAGTGTGCACTGAAGCTTTTCATCGGCAAAATCGTATATTCTCGGAACAATTCCGGAGGTTGAAAGGGTTATATGCCTTTGGCCTATATTCAGCCCCTTGGGGTGATTAATTGTCCTTATGAACTTCATAACCTGATCATAGTTGTCAAAGGGTTCCCCCGTACCCATAAGTACAATATTGCCTATTCTTTCTCCGATATCCCGGGATACAGCCATTACCTCCTCAAGCATTTCTCCGCTGGTCATGGACCTGATAAGCCCCCCCGTTGTTGAAGCACAGAACTCGCAGGACATTCTGCATCCAAATTGTGTTGATATGCATAGGGTTTTCCCGTAGCTGTAGTCCATGAGCACACACTCTACGGCATTACCGTCTTCAAAGCAAATCAGGTACTTTCTGGTATTGTCTGTTTTTGAGTGCTGCATTGCGGCAATATATGCCCTGCCGATATGGAAATCCCATTCCAGCTGCTCAATCAGGTTCTTGGGCAGATTGGTCATATCCTTAAAGGAAGCCGTATCCTTATATATCCATTCGAAAACCTGCGCCGCCCTGAATCCGGGCAGCCGGTGCTCTTTAATATATATTTCAAGCTCATCAAATCCCAGGTCTTTAATATTCTTCTTATCCGGCAAATTCAATTACCTCTTTTCCATTTTAGCTATAAAAAATCCATCCGTACCGTGAACGTTAGGATACAGCACAAGATATCCCATATGGGCACTGTCATTCTCCAGCTTTTCCGGTACTTGGCCTATAATACTCTCCATCTGAAACTGCGGGTTATTTGACAGAAAACCTCTTACCACATCAAGGTTTTCTGCTCTGTTTATGGTACATGTACTGTATATCAATTTTCCTCCCGGCTTTACATACTCGGAAGCCAGCTCCAGTATCCTCCGCTGCATATCAACCAATTCCTTTAAATTCTTCGCATCCTTTTTCCATCTAAGATCGGGTTTTCTTCTTATCACACCGAAACCGCTGCAGGGTGCGTCCAGCAGAACCCTGTCATATTTCCCGATGGAACCCTGATCCTTTACCATTGCATCAAAGAGTTCAGTTCTTACAATGCTTATCCCGAGCCTGTCACAGTTTTCCTCTACAAGCCTGAGCTTATTCCTGTAAATATCCCTGGCCACAATCTCTCCTTTATTGTCCATTAACTCCGCCATGTGGGTAGTCTTTCCTCCGGGTGCACTGCATATGTCAAGGACTTTATCCCCCGGCTTCGGATCAACAATATGAGCCACCAGCATGGAGCTTTCATCCTGCACCTGATAATAACCCTTCCTGAAGGATTCCTTTGCTTCTATTGAGGAGGTTCCCCTTATGTGAATTGCTTCTGCATTATAGCTGCCGTCAGTATATTCAATGCCCTCTTCCGCAAGTATTGCCAAAAGCCCCTTTTTCTCAATCTTAAGCCTGTTGCAGCGTATTGTGAAAGGAGGTTTTTCATTATTTGCCTTCAGCAGGGCCTCAGTGAATTCCATTCCGAAATCCTTGAGCCACTTTTTTACTATCCATTCGGGATGAGAATAAAATACAGACAGGTATGAGGCGGCATTCTCGCTTTTATCCGGATATTCCAGCTTCTCTTTATTTCTGCTGATGTTTCTAAGTACTCCGTTTACAAGCCTTACGGTTCCTTCATGTCCATATTTCCTGGCAAGCTCGGCACTTTCGTTGCATACTGCAGAGTCGGGTATTCTGTCCAGAAAAAGTATCTGGTATATTCCGCACCTTATTATATCTTCAATCCACGGGTCTATGCTTTTCATTTTTATGAAACGGGATATTATCCAGTCAATACGGGTAAGATTTCTCAGAGTGCCGTTTACTATTTCGGTGACAAGAGCTTTGTCAACCCTTAAAAGCCTGTCTTTATCAAGTTCCTCCTTCAGGGCAATGTTGGAATAGGCCCCTTCTTTCAGCACCCTGTGTACTATCCGTACTGCCGCATCTCTGGCCAGGTCAATTTTTTTCATAAGTAATACTCCTTTATATATGCAGAAGTTTGTAAAGTACTCCGACTGTGGGGGAAGTATGTTTTCCCCACGTCGGTACTTTGCATTCCCCAATATCCCTATTCATAACATATTAACGCAAAAGCTACAGATAGTATTATTCCTATCTGTAGCCCGAATAATATACCTCTAATCCCTTCTGCCTCTCAGAACCAAAAGCCGCACCAACTGCATGACAGCCGCAAAAGTTGCCGCTACATATGTAAGTGCCGCAGCATTCAGAACTTCTTTTGCGGGCCCTATTTCGTCCGAGGGTACCAATCCGTTGCCTTCCAAAAGGGCTATTGCCCTGCTGCTTGCGTTGAATTCCACCGGAAGAGTTACAACCTGAAATGCTACCGCTGCTGAAAAAAGAAGTATTCCTACGTCTATAAGATTCACCCAGCTAAAAATAAATCCGGCTATAATAAAAAGCCACGCTGCCTGGGAACCAAAAGAAGCCACAGGGGCAATTGCATTTCTTACAACAAGGGGTGCATATCCTTCCGAATGCTGTATTGCATGGCCGCACTCATGAGCAGCTACCCCAACAGACGCAAGGGAATTACTGTTGTATACATCCTGGGACAATCTGAGCACTCTCGTTCTTGGATCATAATGGTCGGAAAGCCTTCCCCTAACAAGCTCCACGGGAACATCCCGAAGCCCGTTTAAATCCAATATCCTTCTGGCAACTTCATATCCCGTATGCCCATAGCTGTTCCTGACTCTGAGGTATTTATTAAAGGTAGAAGATACCTTGGACTGCGCATATGCGGCAAGTATTATCGCCGGTAAAATCAAAATAAAAGTCGGATCTAAACCATAACCATAAAACATATTTTTCCCTCCATAATTTGTTTAAATATTATTAACTTATTATTCGTTATTCTTTGTCCGCCACTGCTCCGGAACCTCGCAGCCTCTTATCCTGTGTCTATTTTCCCAGTATTGTGCCCGCAATAATAGTATGTCCCCTTAGATATGCTTCCACACTCATAGGTTTTTCATTTTCAAACTGCAGATCCAATATTTTAAGGCTTCCGCCGCCGCAGTTTACAACTATGCTGTCTTTATGTACACTGCCAATACAGCCGTAATTTTTGCCGTCCGTATTATCGTCCATAGCCTGACTTCTTAATATCTTGAATATCTTTCCGTTATATGACGAAAAAGCACCGGGCCACGGATATGTTCCCCTAATCAGATTCCTGATATCTTTCGCATCCCTCGACCAGTCTATCCTGCCAAGTTCTTTTGTCATTATCGGGGCATAAGTAGCTTCCTCGTTATTCTGGGGAGTCCTCTCGATTTTACCTTCAATCAGAAGCTCCATCGTCTCGGACAAAGCTGAAGCTCCAAGCTCCGACAGTCTGTCATGCAGCTCCCCTGCATTCTCATCTTCTCCTATTTCAATCTCTTTTTTTAATATGATATCACCTGTGTCCATCCCTTTGTCCATATACATGGCAGTGACACCGGTGGTTTTGTCTCCGTTTATTATGCACCAGTTAATGGGTGCTGCTCCTCTGTATTTCGGAAGAAGGGATGCGTGTACATTAATGCATCCAAGAGGTGGAATATCCAATATTTCCTGAGACAGTATCTGTCCGAAGGCAACTACAATAATGGCTTCCGGCGCCAGTTCCCTCAGTATCTGAACAAATTCCCCGGTTTTTATTTTCTCTGGCTGGAAAATTGATATTCCTGATTCTCTGGCAAATATTTTTACCGCAGATTCCGCCAGCTTGTTGCCCCTTCCTTTCGGCCTGTCAGGCTGAGTCACAACAGCGGCTATTTCATGCTTATGAGCAATCAGCTCTCTGAGACAGGGAACTGCAAAGTCCGGCGTTCCCATAAAAACTATTCTCATACTTCTTCTTCCCTTTCGAAGCCTAATCTTCCTTATCGGTTATTATTGCTTTATCAGTAAAAAGAATACCGTTTAGGTGATCAATTTCATGGCAAAAAGCAATTGCCAAGAGTTCTGTTCCTGTCATTTCAAAAGTCTTGCCTTTTCTGTTCTGAGCCCTTACAATGACCTTTTCAGGCCTTTTTACTTTTCCCTTTATTCCGGGTATACTGAGGCAGCCTTCCATTTCAAACTGCTCCCCGCTCTCATACACAATAACGGGATTTATCAGTTCAATAAGCCCTTCGCCTACATCTATAACCACAATTCTCCTCAATACTCCGACCTGAGGAGCGGCAAGCCCCACTCCTTCAGCTTTTTTCATAGTATCCTTCATATCGTCAAGGAGGGTCAGGATCCTGTCATCTATAACCTCTACCTTTCTTGATATCTTGCGTAAGATTTCATCTCCGTCTTTCCTGATTGTTCTAATTGCCATTTATATCATTATCCTCCTAAAAAATCTAATCCTATTACATATCCTCGCAGCAATTTTCTTCAGTCACTAGTCACTAGTCACTAGTCACTAGTTGATAGATTAGGTCAGAGCTTTAAAGCGAGGAGAAAGCTAATTACCGACGCGGGGAAGATATCTTTGACGAAACTTTCCACCCGACCTCGGAACGGGAATACCCCAGGAGGAAAAGCCTGTCTCGCGACGCTTTTCCGACCCTAGGGAACCCTATGGTTCCCTTCGACGCTGCTCCGCAGCTGAGCACCTTCCTTGAACGGCAGGGTGCTTCGCCCCCTTGCATCCCCCGCTTTGGAAAGTGAGGAGAACATACTTCCCCTACAGTCGGAGTACTTCACAAACTTATTACGACGCATTATTCTTCTATTATTACTATAACATACTTTGAGGATTCAAATCTATACTGATACTCACATTTGACCTGCCTTCACCACAGGCTTCCGAAAGGTCTGCAAGCACTTTTCTCAGTGTTTCCTCCCTCTCGCTCTTGACCAATATCTGCCACCTGAACCTGTTTTTTATTCGTGATATTGCCGCTGCTGCAGGCCCCAGCTTTTCCGCATCCTTATATCCTTTAAGTGCTTCATCCAGAAATTTGCTTATTTCATTAGCATATGCAATAACCTCTTCCTCCGCAGTGCCGCTGATCATTATATTTGCAATACTGGAAAAGGGCGGGTATCCGAGTTCCTTGCGAAGCATAACTTCTTTATTATAAAAGCCTTTGTAATCATGGCATCGTGCATATTCTATGCTGTAATGTTCGGGGCTGTATGTCTGGACAATTACACGCCCCGTTTTATTGCCTCTTCCCGAGCGTCCCGATACCTGCGCTATTATCTGAAAAGTTCGTTCTGCGGACCTGAAGTCAGGCAGATTAAGGCTTGTATCTGCCGCAATCACTCCAACCAATGTAACATCAGGAAAGTCCAGGCCCTTTGAGATCATCTGCGTTCCCATCAGTACATTTGCTTCCTTTCTTTTGAATTTGTCCAAAATCTCCTGGTGGGAATTTTTCTTCGTGGTTGTATCCGCATCCATTCTCAGCACATCCTTTGCTGAAAACTTCCTCTGAAACTCCTTCTCCAGCTTCTGAGTACCCACACCAAAGTATTTTATATTTTTGCTCTTGCATTTCGGGCATATGGCGGGATTATCCCTTTCATATCCGCAGTAATGGCAAACCAGCTTTTCGTTTTTCATATGATAGGTCAGTGAAATACTGCATCTCGGACATTTCATCACTATTCCGCACTGTCTGCAGGATACAAAGGTGGAGTGGCCTCTCCTGTTCAGAAATAATATCATTTGTTCCTTGTTCTTAAGGTTATCCAATATGGCATCAGTCAGGCTCCTGCTGAATATTGTCCTGTTGCCGGACTCAAGCTCCTCCCTCATATCCACTACCTCAACCTCAGGCATAGGACTGCCGTTTGCCCTTGACCCCAATTCAGCCATGCCCAATTCTCCGGTCTGTGCTCTGTAATAGGTCTCAATGGAAGGGGTGGCCGAACCCAAAAGAAGGTTTGCACCTTCAAGCCTGCATCTTTTCTCTGCTACCTCCCGGGTTAAATACTTGGGCTTTATCCCCGATTTGTATGTGTGTTCATGCTCTTCATCAATTATGATAATCCCCAAATTTTTAAAGGGAGCAAAAACTGCCGATCTTGCACCAATAGCAACTTTTACAATACCGTCCCTGATTTTTCTCCATTCGTCATATTTTTCCCCTTCTGAAAGGCTGCTGTGCATAACAGCAATATTGTCACCGAAACGGTTCTTGAATCTTGATACCATTTGAGGAGTCAAGGAAATTTCCGGTACAAGCATTATAGAGTCTTTGCCCTTTGATATATACTCTTCAATCAGTTCAAGATAAATTTCAGTCTTGCCGCTGCCGGTTACCCCAAAGAGTAAAACATCCTTTCCGTTGGAAAAGCAGTTCCTGATAACTGACAGGGCTTTATTCTGATCCTGGGTCAGTTCATGTCTTTTTTCAGCATATGTTTTGGAGCAGACCCGCCTGTATTCATCCGTTTCTTCAATTCTAACATATCCCTTTTTCTCCATAGCCTTGACTGCCGAACCACAATCCCCGCAAGCTTCCTTAAGCTTTGCAGGGGATATACCCGGGCACTTTAGAAGCAGCTCATATACCTCTCTCTGTTTGCTGGCAGTCTTCTTTATCTGTATATTCTTATCTTCCGACAAGTACAGACGCTTCTGCTTTTTTTCCCCAATTTTGCTTCCGATTATCTGGACTTTTTTTACTACCTCTGCTTCAATAAGCTTCTTGATATAATAATCTATTTTCCTGTCGCTGAAATATTCTCTTATTTCCTCCAGCTTGGCACTTCCCGAGTTTTCCTCAAGAAACTCCACTATTTCCAGAATGATGTTTGAATTCAATTTTTCAAGCTTTTCTAAATTTTGTTCACAGCCGCAAAGCTCAATGCTGTAACTGCTTTTTGTCCTTACGGGAGAAGGCACTATGGCCTGTATGGCATCAATATTGTAACACAGGTATTTTTCCTTCATCCATTTTGCCAATTCTACAAGCTTGGGGGACATTACGGGTTTCTCATCCAACAGCCTGCCTATGGACTTTATCTTTGAGGGCTTAAAGTCTATACTGTCCTTCAAGCCCACCACATACCCCTCTATCTGCTTATTACCCATGCCAAAAGGCACAATTACCCTGCTGCCTACCCGGATCGACTCCTTCATATTTTCAGGCACCAGATAGCTGTAAGTTCTGTCTGTTTCTTTGCACTTATTGGACACTACGACCTCTGCGTACATTTTTCCCATTTTGATTTCCCCCAATGCAATCCGGTATTTTCAGTGCTGCACATAACTTAAAAGCGTACTGCTATGTACGCTTTAAATTTACTATCTTATCAAGAATTATATCTGCAATCTCATCCTTCATTTTAAGAGGAATGTTCTCGATATTTCCTTCCCTGTCAATAAGCTTTACCGCATTTGTTTCCGCTGCGAAACCCGCTCCTGCCTCGTTCAAATCATTGGCTGCTATAAAATCCAGATTTTTTTTCTTTACTTTTTCTGCGGCATTCTCTACAAGGTTTTCAGTCTCCATGGCAAAACCTACAAGTATTTTGTCGCCTTTGATTTTCCCAAGCTCAAAAAGTATATCAGGATTCTTCTTTAGCTTCAGTTCAAGCTGGTTTCCCGACTTCTTCACCTTCTGGCTGTATGCGGTCATTGGTGCATAGTCGGCTACTGCAGCAGCCTTTATTACTATATCACACTTCGGGAAAAGCTCCATGACCTTGCTGTACATCTCCTCAGCGGATATGACATTATATCTTTCTACACCAATCGGCGTATCAAGAATCGTTGGCCCGGAGACCAAATAAACCTTTGCTCCCCTTAATGCTGCCTGCCTGGCTATTGCATATCCCATTTTTCCTGTGGAATTGTTGGATATGAACCTTACAGGATCAATAGCTTCTCTTGTAGGTCCCGCAGTCACAAGGACAGTTCTGCCTGCCATATCCTGCCCGGGGTTCAGCAAATCAATAATTGATTTCTCAATAACAGCAGGTTCAGCCATCTTTCCCTTCCCCACATCACCGCAGGCAAGGCGCCCCTCCGTCGGCGGAATCATAATATATCCCAATTCCGAAAGAAGCTTGATATTCCTTTGAAGAACAGGATTTTCGTACATATTGGTATTCATCGCCGGTGCAATCAGAACCTTTGCCTTAGTGGCCATGATGGTGGTGGAAAGCATATCATCCGCAATACCGTTTGCAAGTTTTCCAATTATATTTGCGGTTGCGGGAGCAATAACAATTACATCCGCCAGCTTGGCCAGGGATATATGTTCTATCTCCCAGTAGTTCGGCGTATCAAACATATCAACAGCCACCTGGTTTAATGAAAGGGACTGGAAGGTTAGGGGAGTAACAAATTTTTCGGCTGAAGCCGTCATTATGACATGAACATCCGCATTCAGTTTCTTGAGTCTGCTTACTATGTCACAGGCCTTATATGCTGCTATTCCGCCCGATACACCAAGAACTATTTTCTTTCCACTAAGCATTTTGATCCCCCGATATTTTTACCGGCTTGGTTCTCTCATAGGTAATCTTTTCTTCATATAATTCATTTATTGCTATTGTTACCGGCTTATTTGAATTTACATTTGTAAGCTTTGGCTGGCCATCCACCAATTGTCTGGCTCTTTTTGCAACAGCAACCACAAGTGTATATTTACTATCAACCTTTTCCAACAATGACATTAAAGTAGGATATATCATCTTATTCCTCCCTGAATTTCTCAAAATCTATATTACATCTTGACAATCTGCTTTTTTCTGCAATAAGAATGCAGTTTATCTTTTCTGCTGCATCCTTTATATCATCATTTACTATAATATAATCATAATTAACGGCATGGTTTATTTCATCATAAGCGTTTTTCAGCCTTTTACAAATATCTTTTTTTGTCTCTGTCCCACGTCCTTCTATTCTTTTCTTCAAATCTGCAAAGGTAGGCGGAATTACAAAAATAAGAACAGCTTCATTAAAAATCTTTTTGACATTCATGGCACCCTGCACATCTATTTCCAGTATTACATTCTTTCCTTCCTCAAGCTTTTCCATGACATATCTCTTGGGAGTCCCATAATAATTATCATGTACTTTTGCAAATTCTATGAGTTCTCCATTCTCAACCATTTTGAAAAACTCTTCCATGTCCCTGAAAAAGTAATGAATCCCTTCAGCTTCTCCATCTCTGGGCTTTCTGGTTGTAACTGAAATAGAAAGTTCAAGGTTTTCGCCGTAATTTCGAAGCAATTCTCTGCATATGGTACCTTTTCCCACGCCTGAAGGCCCTGCAATAACAATAAGCAGACCCCTATTCCCCATATTTATCCTACCCTTCTTTATTCCTCGGCCATAACCTCTTCATTGTCTTCTGCTTCGCGGTCCACAAGCCTGTGTGCAACAGTTTCAGGCTGCACTGCAGAAAGAATTATATGGTCACTGTCGGTTATTATTACAGCTCTTGTCCTTCTGCCGTATGTAGCATCAATAAGCATGCCTCTGTCCCTTGCCTCCTGTATTATCCTCTTGATTGGAGCTGATTCAGGACTAACTATTGCAACTAATCTGTTTGCCGATACAATATTGCCGAAACCTATGTTTATAAGCTTGATACCCATTTTAACCCTCCGTTATTCAATATTTTGTACTTGCTCTCTAATTTTTTCAATTTCTGTCTTTATGCTTATCACATTATTCAATATTTCCAAATCGGTAATTTTTGAACCAATGGTATTAACTTCTCTGTTCATCTCCTGTATTATGAAATCCAGCTTCTTGCCGACAGGCCCGTTGAAGTTAAGTGCTTTCTTAAACTGATCCATATGACTTCCAAGCCTGACTAACTCTTCATCAATACTTGCTTTGTCTGCGAAAACAGCAACTTCAGTCAGGAGCCTGTTTTCGTCTATGGGAATATCTTTTATCAGTTCCTGTATTCTATCATATAGCTTATTCTTATATTCATCAACTATACCAGATGATTTTTCCTTTATACCTTCTACATAATCCTTTATAACTGCGACTTTTTCCAGGAGGTCATTCTTGAGTCTTTCTCCCTCCCGCTTTCTCATTTCCACCAATGCATTGAATGCCATTTCCAATGCGTCTTTGAGAATCAGCCAGAGTTCTTCCATATCCTGCTCAACAGTCTCCAAAGACATAATATCGGGGAATCTTGAAAGCAGCGATAAATTAATATCATCATTTATTTCAAATATCTCTTTCAGAGTATTAAGTGAATCCACATATGCCTTTGCAAGGTTGGTGTCAAGCTTTACCCGTGCATTCTGCCCGAAAGTACTATAGTTTATGTACACATCCACCTTTCCCCTGCTTATCCTTTCGCTGACGAATTCTCTTACCTTCTCCTCCAATGCGGACATCGCTCTTGGCATTCTTACAGACACATCACAGTATCTGTGATTTACCGACCTTACATCAACGGAAAAAGTGCTGGTACACTGTGTGAATTCTCCCCTTCCAAAGCCCGTCATGCTCTTTATCAAACTCATCATCCTTCCGTTTCGCTGTTGTATATCCGGACATTTTATATATTTTAGTTGCATTTTGGAATTATTATAACATATAAACTTGTTTGTAAACATATATTAAGCTAAAAATTTTTGTTTTTTTTGATTTCCTTGATATTGCTCCTATTTTCTGATAAATTCGTTAATTATCATCAACTGCACTTATGAGACACGGGGACACGGGGACGGGACACGGGGACGTTTCCCCTGTCCCACTTCCAGTGGGACACGCGAAACGTCCCCGTGTCCCGTCCCCCATGTCCCCGCATTCTTCCTCTTTTGCGCAAACATATTTTTTGTTAATAGTAAATAAACGGCTCAAGTGATATAATATTTAGATGAACCCAATGGAGTGAATAGGAGGTGTTCTTATGCCTTTCGACGGTTCGGTGGTCAGTTCAATTGTACATGAGCTGCAGAATAAGCTGCTGAATGGAAAAATAGAAAAAGTACATCAGCCTGAAAAGGACGAGTTAATAATGAATGTCAGGGGCTATGGAGACAGCTTCAAGCTTTTGTTAAGCGCCAGCTCCGCCTATCCAAGAGTACATCTTACCGAAGAGAACAAATCCAATCCTGCATCTCCCCCTTCCTTTTGCATGCTGCTGAGAAAGCATCTTACAGGAGGACGTATAGTATCAATCAGGCAGCCTGAATTTGAAAGAATTATTGAAATAGATATAGACTCTACAGACGAATTAGGGTACAGCACGCACAAAACCCTTATTTCAGAAATAATGGGGCGTCACAGCAACATTATATTTATTGACAAGACTGCCGGCAAAATAATAGACAGTATTAAAAGGATAAGCTTTGAAATAAGCAGCGTCAGAGAAATACTGCCGGGAGGATACTACGAATACCCTCCTTCGGCTGGCAAATCTGATCCCAATAAAGCCACAAAGGAAAGCTTCATTGAAGGTATTAAAAATACTCCGGGCAGTATAAAGGCTGAAAAGTACGTGACCAGCAGATTTAATGGCATCAGCTCCGTGCTTGCAAGGGATATATGCACAAGGGCAAATGTTGACAGTGATACAGACCTGAAGCAATGCGGCGATGAAATGATTGAAGAGCTTTTTCTCTCATTTTCAATGTTCCGAAAGAAAGTAAACAAAGCGGCCTTTAAACCGAATATAGTGTACAAGGGCGGCAAGGCCTTGGATTTCTTCTGCTTTGACCTTGAAATATACAGAGACTTAGAGAAGCAGGAATTCCAAGGAATGAGTGAGGCAGTTGAAAGGTTCTATCATGAGAAGGATCAAAAGGACAGAATTAAGCAAAAATCGGGAGATATATATAGAATTATTTCAAACAGGCTGGAACGCTGCTTCAAGAAGCTTGAAAGGCTGAACGGAGATCTTCAGGAAGCCGCTGATTCGGAAAAATTCAAGATATATGGCGATCTCATCATGTCAAACATATATTATCTTCAAAGAGGCGAAGAAAAGGCAAGGCTTCA